>Ga0255048_10000851_pt1 | contig 22353 bp, 25 predicted proteins | sample JV7_2_2_MG_FD_183619 | JGI IMG/M metagenome (GOLD analysis project Ga0255048, IMG submission 183619) | Seawater microbial communities from Jervis Inlet, British Columbia, Canada - JV7_2_2 | ecosystem: Environmental > Aquatic > Marine > Inlet | place: Canada: British Columbia | collected 2016-10-06
GTAAACGAAGGGACGCTCTATTTGGCTCAGGGAGGCAATGTCAAAGAAACTGACACGCGAATGGACGGCAGACTGGACGATATTCGCATATGGAACCGTGCATTGTCTGCTGGCGAAGTGACCCAGATGTACAACGAAACCAGAGATGGTAGTTACGGTTCACTTGCGTTACCAACAGGTCCGAGAATTTGGGCGGTAGACACAACAGCAGCGGCGGCAGCGAATTCCTTTTTGATATCAGCGAGATTCCGACGTGGGCACCAAGCACTTTTAAGGATGTGACGAAATGTCAGGACTTATTTATACCGCGTCGTTTGATGCCGTTGCCGCAACACTAGCTCAAGACTTATTCGAGATACTGTTTCCTGCCGACGCAGTCGGCGAGCTGCTGGGAATGACGTTCGGACAAACGTCAGACGTTACCGACGCCGAAGAAGAAATCCTGCGAACCACTTTGCGGATGGTGAGCGGTGCGCCGACAAGTGGCTCGGGCGGCACGACCCCTACGCCTCGACCCCATCACTTGGGCGGACCCGCGAGTGGAGTTACGTGCGAGGCGAACAACACGACACAACTGACCGGCGGGACTAATGTACTTTTGCTACCATTGCCGTTAAATGTACGAATGCGAGAGATCGAGATACCAATACCGGAAGCACGATATTTCTTCTCTCCAAGTACTCGGTTACTTTGGGAACTGGAAACGGCTCCGGTTGACTCGTTGACGATATCTGGATCGATTACATGGAAAGAACTGGGAGGTTAGTGATGTCGCAAGTCGATGATCTTAATGAAGAGATTAGGCAACTTAACGCCGCGATCCGCGAAAAAGGTGCTGTCCATGCGGTAGTCGTCGAGAAGCAAAAAGCGTTGATTGCCGAGAGAAAAAAAAAGCAGAGAGAGAGGGATGCCCTGCTTGACCAAGAGAGAACGTCAGCTCGCGATGGCGATTAATTGACTATCCACGTTTACAGGCATGGTCTATGGAGGAGTCGCAGGCGAAGGCCCTTGGTCTTCACCAAGCCGGCTGCGGGTGGAATAACGATATCGCCGACTGGGATCGCAAGTGCTGAAGCGTTTGGAACGTCGCAAGTCAACTTTACGATCTTCCCGACTGGGCTCGCGAGTGCTGAGGCTTTTGGAACGTCGCAAGTCAACTTTACGATCATCCCAACTGCACTCGCAAGTGCTGAAGCTTTTGGAACGTCACAGTTAAATCTGACGATCTTCCCGAATGCTTTAGCAAGTGCTGAAGCGTTTGGTACGTCGCAAGTCAACTTTACGATCCTCCCAACGGCACTGGCAAGTGCCGAAGCGTTTGGTACGGCGATAGTTTCTACTGGTACAACGATTTTCCCGACGGCGATTGTAAGTTCTGAGGCTTTTGGAACATCGCAGGTCAACTTTACGATCTTCCCGACTGGGCTCGCGAGTGCTGAAGCGTTTGGAACGCTTAGCGTCAACTTTACGATTTTCCCGACCGGGCTCGCGACTGCTGAAGCTTTTGGAACGGCAGCGATTCTTCCGGGGGCAATAACTGTCTCTCCGACGGCGATTGGGACGTCAGAGGGATTCGGGACAGCCAGCGTAAACCTGACGGTAAATCCCACGGCAATCGGGTCTGTGGAGGCATTTGGTACAATAACAGTAAGTGTGGGAGTTTCTTTACAAGTTCCCCCTGATCCCTACCGTCCGCGGCAGACAGAAGCGACAGAGTCTCTGTTCCTGATCCCAGCCGGGAGTGTTGATCAGTTGTTCCGGAAAACGGTTAGCTCAGATTCACGGCAGCGAAAACCAGATAGCGCGGTTTCATAATGGCGAGTCAGGAACTTTTTACGTACCAAGACATGGTCGAACGTGTCTTGGATTTGTATGGAGAGTATCTCCGTACGAACGTAAGGAACCTGCGAATTGCCAGGATGGCCGTATTGAATGCATACGAGGATATGCCGGCCCATAACCGCTGGACGTATTACCAGCGTCGCGGCCAGGTAACGACCGAGGCGTCGTACGACACAGGTACCATATCCTATGACCACGCCGGGGGATCCAATGAACGGCAGTTAACGTTGACCGGTGGTACTTGGCCAACGAATGCCGCGTTCGGCCAGGTAACGATTGGGAACGTGAACTACAAGATTGATTCTCGGGTGAGTGCCACGATTCTAACGCTGTCGCCGAACTCGAACCCTGGTGCGGATGTCGCGGCGGCAACCAGCTACACCTGGTGGCGTAGTGTGTATCCACTGCCAGTAAACTTCAGCAAAATGGGGAAACTCACAGACCTCTCAACGGCATACGATCCAGACTACGAAAGCCCAAATACATTCGTCGAGCGACTGCGAGGCAACTACACTCCGAGCCGGCCTAACTTTTTCACGCTTCGCAACGCTGGTGAATACTTTGGTGGGCTGTCAATAGAATTCGGCCCTCCGCCCAGCACTGCGACCACCTACGACTATTCGTACGAGGCGCGTCCACGGCCAATCAAGCGAGAACTGTACAACACAGGGACAGTTGACACGACAGCCAGTTCAGCAACTGTAACAGGAACAGGAACCAACTTCGTTGCAGACATGGTAGGGGCGGTGCTACGGCTACCTCCATCGGGATCAGCGAACGAGCCAACACCGAAGCAGGGTGGTCTGTCAGTAGATGAGCCGTACGACGAGCAGCGGATTATTTCAGCAGTCGCCAGCACGACGTCATTAACACTACATGAGGGCGTTACTAATACTCTGTCCACGATCAAATATACGATTTCGGATCCGTTGGACATTGAGAGTGGTTCGATGATGACTTACTTGCAATCGTTGGCGGAGTTTTACGCGTCCCGCCGGTACGGTGCCAGCGGAAAAGAAGTGGATGCGACAGAGGCCCGGTCGAAGCGAAAGTTAATTGAAGCAATGGTTGCCGATTCTCGGATTCACGACTTAGGGAATATCGGGCGGGGTCGGTTTGGTGCGGACCTTGGCGATATAGCGATTCACGCATAATGGCTGACTCAGTTTTCATGGAATGCTTGGAGAAGATTGCCGCAGACATTGTGGCATTGAGTCTAGCTGGCGTGTTAACCAGCCAAATCGAAGTGCTGAGTACTCCCTGGGATGATGTCTCGATTCATACGGGGATAACGATTCATCCGGCGAGAGAAGATATCCGTAACGTTGGGGGCACGTGCCAACGAGATGACATTGGATACGGTTGTCAGGTGACGATGGTCGATCCTAACCTGGGAAGCCATCGCGACAAGATTGACCAGCCCGCGTTTTGGGCGCAGAAGATACGAAGCAAGTTCATAAATCAGAGGCTGACTTTGCCAGGCGCGGTCGACGTGTACGCTTGCCGGATCGAGCGACCTCGACCGATACTGCCAAAGAAACTGATGCAGCGATTCAATTACACCGTACAGGCGTTGGTCGTGCGGTGTTGGACACGAGAGAGTCGAGGATAGTTATGGATCTCCTAGCACGCGTTTACCACGACAGCGTTATCGTGACGGTTCATGGCGAGAAAGACGAAGCTCACCAGGTGATAGTTTTACCTGAGGCCGCTTCGCCGTCAGAAACGGCAAACAAAATAATGGCTGGCGAGAAGGTTAATGGAACCATTTCGCATGGCCCGTACACGAAACTATCAGCGGCGATCGCGAAAGCGAAGTCGCTGGTTCCGAAGGAGTAACAATCGCCTGCAGGGAAGTGGGACAACCACTAAGGCGATAACATGGCTGACGCTTCACAAGGCGCCCAATCTCTACTTTGCATGGAGCCTGGTGCTGCCGCACATACGTTTGATACGTCGAGCGAGCCGTACGAATTTCTCTACGAGAGCTTAAGGCGACAGGGTCGCATTATCGGCGGGCATGGGGTCCGCGGTACCCGTTCCGCGTCTATGGAGCGTACTCGCGCCGGGGCCTACAGTGTGGTGGGCCGGATCGCGATGCATCCGTCTCCGGCTACATTGGATCTCTTGCTTCCGAGAATTTTGGGTGGGACCGAGAGTGCGGACACGTTCCCCTTGGCCGAGACGCTGCCGGCCTTCGGCGTGCTGATCGACAGGGTTAACGAGCAGTTTGAGTACACGGATTGCAAGGTCAACCGGGCGATGTTTCGTGGTCGCGCGGCTTCATTGACCGGTAACGATCCCGAACCGATCGAACTGGTACTTGAGATCGTAGGCAAGACCGAGGTCACTGGTACCTCGTATCCAGCGTTGACTTTGGGTACCGCCGCCAACTACGCCCCGTATGTTTTTGAGGATGCCTCTTCCGGCTTGACGCTGAATGCGGCCACTCGCGACATGCTGGCTTTTGAGCTAATGATTGACAATCACCTCCACGCCCGTTTCTCGAACTCGTTGACCGCGACGAGCATTACGCCCCGCGACCGTACCGTGGCGTTGCAGGTTTTAACCCCGTACACCTCGGACGAATCGAACCTGTACGCACAAACGAATCTTGGTGCAACAGGCAGCTTGGTGTTCACGAACGCCGGAATGTCGACCACGTTTACCTTCGGGACATTACAGGTCCCGCCACGCTCGCCGATCGTCAAGGGCAAGACGGAAATCGGCCTTGAGCTTTTAATGACCGCTCGAATGAGTGGCGCAACGAAAGAACTGGTAATCACTCACGATAGTGTGGCCTAATGACGGACGAAGAGCAGGACGTTGAAGACGACGAGAAAGATGAGCACCTCGAATCGTTGAAGGAGGCCCATGCGGATATCTTTGCAGACCTGGGTGAGGTCATGCCGGTGGAAGAAAAAGAGTACGTTCCCCCGGAAATGCCTGAAACTTCCGAGCCACATGTTACTGACGAGGACGAGCCGGTCGAAGCAGGAATTGAATTGCCTGCTCAGACCGAGATGCCGGAACATTCTCAATTCGAACCACGTGACGAAGTGGAATTCGCGGATCGAGAAGATGTGGAACGAGATACGCCAGAGCTCCCTGCCCTCCGAGAGGAGCATGAGCGGATATTTCGAGACATCCCTCGGCAATCCATAAAGATTCATCGCCCCGCAGACATGCCGGCTCCGCGTGAGCATGAGCAGCGTGAACAGTCGATGCCGGCTCAGCGTGATCAGCGTGAGCATCGCGAGCAGTCGATGCCGGAGTCACGGGCGCCGCGAGTCACGGACCCCCGTGACGTGTCTGTTCACGACGAAGTGGAGAACACAGACAGTCCTGTTACGGTCGATGGAGATGTGATCGCGGAGGACTCTCCTCTTGAGTTAGAGGAAGAGCATGCCATCGAGTTCGACAACATTGAGGTCCTCGAAGACGACCACTCTCAAGTGTTTTCGGAGTTCGAGCGAGCGGTTCCACGGAAATCAACTGACATCCGCCCGCAGACCGAAGGCAAAGGCGGCATGGAAGAAGTCGTGGCGTTGCTATCGCAAATCCACACAGCCCTGACTACACCTCAAAGAGACCAGATCCAAACACAAGACTTACCAGACGCCTTCACTGGACCCAGTAGTGTCCCTAGCGAACCAACTACCTCTTTCACTGAAACTATGATCTCAGACCGAATGGCGGAAGCGCAAGCGAGACTAGAAGAGTTCACTGACCGACTCACCGAAGAATTGGAATCTTTCTCGGCAACCATCGCTGACCAGACGAACCGCATTGAGCAACTGGAACTGACGCAATACCGACGACGGCTGTAATGTACTTCAACTATGGTTCCAAACAATTCCCTGACAACCAAGTGACGCTGTTCAATGTGAGCAAGCGGCGTGTGTTAACGTCGCGCGGTTTTGCTCAGTATCAGCAGGTTAACTGGGACGTATATGGGGAGGTGATCAAATCTACGCAAGCGGACTTCAAGAGCGAAATCGCTGCAGTCGAAGCGGCGTTTTTGGTCGACCAGCAGGACGCGATCCTGTACCACGACGACGACACAGAGTCCGGTCATGTTCTCCGTAACTCGGACAGTATGAACGGCGTCACGGTGGCCCATTTCAGTTGGGTGGATGGCGGCAACCCGGAAGCTTACGCAACAGAGAGGCATTGGCGAGCTCAGCTCCAGGCTGAGTTCATTACGATCGAGAACCAACTGGCCACTTGGCAGGAGTCATTGACTTTCATTGGCAATGGTGGTCCGAAGCTGCAGGTGATAGAGACGTTTGATGGCCCGGTGTCGCAGTTGATTTACCAACGAACGAGTCAACGAATCATCCAGTCTGGAATTGCAGTGGGAGTTGAGGGTTGGCCGCTGGCTCCCTCGCCAATGTTCCCGAACCTTGAACATCAGGATCAGCGAATCATCACGAGCATTAGCCCTCGTCGGTACCGCAATACGTTTCAAGATTTCACTGTCCGCTGGCGATATGTATTTTCATCTCCCCAGCCGCAGTTTGGTCGCCCGAGCTCGAGATAACAATGGCAGACTTGCATTGGTTAGGTGTGGCTAAAGCCACGACGCACACGATCAAGGTAACTCCGGCAAACCCGGAGCCCGGTGACATATTTACTATTGCGATCGGCAAGAACGATTGCAAGACGATTGACTTTACGGTTGTCACTGGCGCCGCGACGGTAGCGGATGTGTGCGCGGGTTTGGTTGCAGCGTGGAATGCGAGTACTGAAGCAGAAGTCAAAGAAATAACCGCCACCGATTTTACCACGTACATTCAATTAGCTCATGACACTATTGGTGTGCCGTTCACTATCACGACGTCAACGACTGACTCTGGTGTACTCGATGTGACCGTAACCACTGTCCAAGTTGGCTCGGCGGGAACGAACGAAAAACAAGAGGTCAGCATTCAGGGCACACCAACTGGAGGAAACTTCCTATTAACGTTTGATGGCCAACAGACCGTTACGCCGATTGCCTACAACGCCGCCGCTTCGGTCGTCAAGACAGAACTGGAGTCGTTGTCGAACATTGCCTTAGACGATGTTGCTGTAACTCTTTCGGAACAGAGCGTGTGGGTTGTTGAGTTTAAACAAGCTTACGCAGCGACAAACGTCCCCCGGCTCGTTGGCGATGGATCGGGAATAACGGGTGCCTGTGGTGTCGATATAACCGAAACAACTAAGGGTGCGACAGGGACAAACGAGAAGCAGATTGTTACGGTCACCACGGCAACGAATTCCCTGAATTACATTACGTTGACCTATGATGGTCAAACGACCACTGTAGTGAATTCCAGTGATGGCGCAACGGCCATTGAAGGGGCCTTGGCAGCGTTGACCAATATTGGCGCAGGAAACGTTAGCGTCACCCAGAACAACACAGCCAGTACAACGCATGTTTTCGTTGTTGAGTTCGTCGGTTCCTTGGCTGGCACAGACTTGAATTTAATGACCGCTACGGTGGCTCCCCTGGGATCAGCCCAGGCGGTGGCAGTGACTCTCGATACGGATGGTTCGGCAACCGGGATCGACGAAGTACAGCGAGTGGCGTTGACCGGAGGTCCGCTCTCGGGCAACTTCACGCTGACATTTTCAGGTCAAACAACTGCTACACCTATTGCTTTTGATGCCGCCGCTTCGGTCGTCAAGACAGAACTGGAGTCGTTGTCGAACATTGATACCGTTACTGTCACGGGCACCGCTCCAATTTGGAGCGTAACGTTCGAAGGCGTTAATGCCGGGACAGATGTGGCGTTGATGTCGGGCAGCGCAGCTTCGCTTGTTGGTGCTGGTGTTAGTGTCGTGGCAACACAGGCGGCAGTGGCTGCGATCAATGAAAAGCAGGCCGTTGCGGTAGATGACGACGCGACAGGCGGAACGTATAAACTGACCTTCAATGCGGAGGAAACGGGAACCATCGCGTACGACGCGACTGCGGACACCGTGGAGACAGCTCTTGAGGGTCTAACAACTCCAGTCCCCGGCGACTTCGTGGTTACGGGTGGAACAGGTGGTCCATATACGGTTGAGTTTACTGGAGCCTATGCTTCTTCGGACGTTGCGATCATGACGTCGGACGCCGCCCTGTTGACAGGTGGTGGAACCCAGACGCTTGTGCAAGCTAGTGTGATTGCTTCGACTGGTCCTGAGTTTTTCGACAACATTGCAAACTGGTCGACCGGTGCGATACCAACGGATAGCGATAACGTCACTTTCGACCATCGCGCAGTGAGTGATTTGAAGTACGCATTGAGCCAAGCCACTATTACGCCAGCATCGATCGTCATCACTCAGGGGTTTGAGAAGAAAATCGGTTTGCCTGACATTAACGTTGATAACTTTTCTTCTCCGTACGCCGAATACCGAGACAAAGACTTGGCGTGGTGTGATGCCGCCGATGCCCTTAATACCACAATTGACATTGGCGAGGGCGTGGGGCCTGGAAGCGAGAGGATCCGGATGGACACCAACGCCGCCCAGGTTACCTTGGTGGTTCATAACTCTGGCCGGCGAGAACTAAATGCGACGCCTCCGATTCTTTGGAAGGGAACTCACGCGTCCAACTCCGTGAGCGTCTACCGCGGTGACCTTGGGATTGCATTCGAAGAGGGTGAGGTCGCAAACTTGGTGACGCTGCTGTCGAGCTTTACTTTCAGCCAAGACACTGATGTGTCAATCGTCTGTGGCGCAGGGGTGGTTTTCGCCGCCTCCACGATCACCCAAGAGGGTGGCGATGTAACAGTGGCATCGAATATCCAAACGGTTGACATGACCGGCGGTTCCTTGAATGTTCTCGCTGGGACCGCAACCACGATCACGATGGAGTCTGGATCTCTTTACTATCAGAGTAATGGGACTCTTACGACACTGAAAGTTGGGCCTGGCGCCACTGCCGACTTCCGCCGTGACCTTCGCGGTAGGACGATTACAAATATCGAACTTTACGCTTCCGCGTCGTGGTACGACCCGACAGGCACGGTTGTCGCCACCAATGGCTACGACTTCATTCGCTGTGCACCTGATGACCTGGAAGTATTCGAGGTAGCTCCTCAAAGGACCTGGACCCCCACCGCTATCTAATGGCCGAACCTGTAACCTTTTCCGGAATCGATAAGGTCATCAGCGCTAATTTCACAAACAGCACTGGTGTTGAGCCGTCGGTGTGTATCCTGGATGTGCTCACGCAAAACATCTCTCGGTCTACTGGGACGCTTACGTTTACACATGGAGACACGGTTCGCTTTAGCGATTGTCTGATCGCGGATCCACATTTGATCTCAGGGTACAAGTGGCGACTAAAGGTACTCGATCGTCGGTGGAAGTGGAGAGAGTTTGGTTCGATCTCCGGCGAATACAATGTGCACCGCGGGGGCAAGGTAGATTCTTCAACTGAGAAGACGCCGGCACAACTACTTAAGCTGATCTTCGAAGCCTTGGGCGAAACTGAGTACGACCTGTCAAAGGTTCCAGATCGTCAGCGAGTGAATGTGGACTGGGATAATGAGCTTCCAGTTGAGGCGTTGCGGAACGTTGTCCGGAGGATCGGTTGCCGGGTGGTACTAGACGCCAAGGATAGAATTGTTATTTGGCCGCTTGGTAAAGGTTCACGACTTCCTCGCTCTGGGGATGCCGTATTTCAGGTGTTTCCTTTTCGCCCGTTTGTGTCTCCAGACCAGGTAGTTATTCGCGGTGGGCCAACTCTAGTGGAAAGTAATCTATCACTGACAGCTGTCGGGTTGGGTTACGAGCAAGGGGAATTGGATCATATTCTCCAAGAGGACGGAGACAATAAGTTGGGCCACTTGCCCAGCACTGGATTCGACGGGAAGCCCCCAGACCACTGGATCGCACAGTTCTTCCCAAAGGACACGACCGAACCTGGTAAGACGACAACCGTGAATGATTCCCACGTGTGGGGCGCGGCACAATCATTCTACCGCTGGTACCAGATATGGACCCAAGCGGACGGCTCGTTGAGCATCCCAGGACTTCCAAAGATTAAGGTCGACAAGATATCGCAAATCTTTCCCGTTCGGTCGACACGTGCATCGGTTTACACAGACATCTATGGCCGGTCGCAAGAGATGCCGGCCCATGTGCTCGGCGAATACTACGGTCGGACTATGTTCCCTCACAACACCGCAAAAGATGCGAGATATGCGGGCGACTTTACGTTGGACGCTGACCTTGGGCTAGTGAAGTTCGATTACCCGGTGTACCGCGTTGCGTCGGATTTTGTGCCCGAAGTTCCTGACCTGTACCTGCGTACCTCCTACGGGGTGCGGGATGAGAAAAACCAACGGGTCCACTTTGAGCATTCAATACAAGCTCCAGGTGAACGGTCGAATGTTCAGCCTCTGGTGATCGAACGCCCTGAGTTGCAAGAGGTCATCTGTGTTGAGTACAAAAAAGACAGTCCCAACAAAGTGAAGAACATCAACACTAATAGACCAGAGATCCAAAGCGAGGCAGACAAACTACTACAAGACATCCTTGCCCAATGGCGAGGGGAACCAGCAGAGCAGGTTTCGTACGGAACGATCAAGGCGATTAGTCCAGACGGGCTGGTGGCACAAGTCCGCTTTGAGATTGGAGCTCGCGGCGTACTAACGACAGCTAGTAGTCGAACAGAATTTGACGTGACCACATATTCCGAGCTGGATCGCGAGTCACACTTAGATGCTCGAGCCGCTGCGAGAAGGGTGGGTGTCTGATGCCATTGACCCGCCCCTTTGATCCTCTGTCTCAAGATTGGCGTGCCAGCTTAAACCGGACACGTTACCTCCCTTGTTGGAACACGAGTACCACAGAGGAAATACCGGCCTTCGGTGTGGTGACTGTATCCACATTGTACTTATACAACGGTGATCCTCTCTACCTTGCCGTCAAGCCAACTACCGCGGCGATCGAGTCGGGCAAGTTGGCGTTTTGTGGTCCGCACCCCATCGCTGCCAACGCTCGCGGGATGTTTACGTTTGAGACACCCGCCATTGCCTTGTATGATTCTGACGACCCAGCGTCTAATGTTTACGGCGCCGAAGCAGGGGAGTGGAAGCTAAAGGCTGGTCGGCCAGGTTTTACTAAGCTGGGTGGTGCTCCGCTTTTGAATCTGACACTTTCCGGCGATCCCGAGACAATCACTGGCGATTATGTTTTAGTTCATCAGGCTAATCAAGTCGGCGCGGGCGTCACGCAGATGCAGATCTCCACGATCGATGGCGATTACCTGGCTTGCAACTACTATCAAGATGGCACCGCCACGGACGCAGTGAATGTGGCGAAAAACTACAAGCTCCGGCGAACTCCGTTTGACACGCTTACGATCGGCGGGATTACCTACACGTACACGAGCGACACGCAGAGAACGGCGGTTGGTGCGACAACTGAAACACAGGTTGTGGTGCCGGCGTACACGGTGGGCGACATTATCTACGCATCTCGAGTTAGCGGCCTGGATGTAACGCTGAGTTCGTTGCCCTTAGAGTGGGTTGACGTTAATGCTGATGGTCGCGCCTGGGCGAAGCAATAATGGCACTGGATTCATTTTCACGATCAGCGCTGGGAGCGTTTAACGAATCGCCTTTGGGTGTCCGTGGTGGTGCGGTCAATGCTTTGTATATGCTGGGAGGCGTTGCCCAGGATATTTTTCAGTACGACGTTGCTGATGATTATCTGGCCACAGGCCTGTCGTACACCGGGCAGTTCATTGATGTCAGCACGGAGTCTGGAACTAACGGACCCAAGGGAGTTGCGCTGGGTAATGACGGCACGAAAATGTACATGCTGTCCGACAACATCACCACGCAGGATGTGCGGCAGTACACGCTGTCCGCGGCATGGGACGTTTCGACTGCGACATACGACTCGGTTACGTACAACGCTGTCGCAGAAGGGAATCTTGGGCGAGAAGTACGGTTCAATGACGACGGCACCAAGATGTACGTGCTGTTCAGCAATCCGGACACCATTTTCCAATACACGCTCAGCTCCGCGTGGGATGTATCAACCGCCTCCTACGCGTCCAAGTCACTCTCAATCTTCGCGAAAGACATAGATCCAACATCGTTCGCCTGGAAGCCGGACGGAACAAAGGTTTACGTATCAGGGAGTCAGAATGATTCGATCTACCAGTACGACCTAAGCACTGCATGGGACATCAGCAGCGGCTCATGGGTGTCCACGTTGGATGCCAGCAGCGAGGCGACAGATCCTTGGGGCGTAGCGATACTGGATTCTGGCACAAAAGTTTACGTTCTCGACGACACGAATGACAAGATCTACCAATACACCCTTAGCACAGCGTGGGATCTAAGTACTGGCAGCTATGACTCAAAAGAGTTCAGCGTGGCCTCAGAAGACGCGTCGCCGCGAGGAATCTTCCACGCTGAGGATTAGCCCCGAGTCCTATTGGGCGATAGGGGCGCAAGATTGAGGCCCGCTGGGAACGTCCCAGCGGGCCTTATCGCGATACCCGGCGCGCCAGTAACAAAACGCGTAGGGTGTGGACAACAAAAAAAGGGGGTTGCGATATGACCTTCATGTCTTCGATGGGCTGTGACCCCCAATCTTCCTGATCTTAAGCACAGTCAATCTGGGTTTCCGTCCCGTCGCAACCTCCTAATGCGGCCATGCATTGAGCGTGATTATGGTGGCTGGGGAAACTTTTGTCAAGGGCGTGTTAAGAAATTTTGGTACAATGAAGATATCTCTATCATTTAATTATAGGCGATGACATGCCGCTCACTCCCGAAGAAAAGAAAATGACGCGACAGGCGCCTCGTAAAAAGTCTCGGAAAGCTGGCAAATGGAGTTCGATTAGCGGACCCCTTCCGGCTCCGGCAGATGGTTATGGGCAGCACCCGATCAATCGCTCTGCTCCGTCTCGAGCACCGGGTCCTGTCGGGCCTCAGCAGTCAAAAACTAAAGCCGGAGGTCGCTGGGCGCTTGGGCCGGTTGCTCCTGCGAAAGCGGGAAATGGCAATGCCGCTGCGATTTTGAATATTTGGAAGAAGCTATTTCCAGGTAAACCGCTGCCACAACCCCCCCAGATGCCATCCCCTCAGCAGGGTGGGCCGAATAGCGGCATATACCCTGGCCAATGGAGTACGGTTGGTCCGCTCCCCCCGCCGGCAGACGGTTACGGCCAACACCCTGTCCCATCTCAGGGTAGTCGCTGGTCGCTTGGGCCGGTCGCTCCCGGTGGAAATAACCAGCCCCCAGGAAGTCTCCCTCCATCGGTCCAGTCGATGATTGCAGGCCCAACAAAGCCGGCTAACGATCCATCCAGAATACTGATTGGTCAGCGTGGGCAAGCGTTCCCAGGCATCCCGGCCCCTCCCTCTCTGCCTCAGCCAGCGATGCAAGCTCCCTCCATGCCCCAGGCTCAGTCGCCCTCTCTGCCTCAGCCAGCAGCTCAGGCTCCGCCTCAGGATATACCTGGCAACATGACAATAGGAGACTATCTACGAGGTGGTCCGAGTCCTGATTTCCCTGACGGAAAGTGGGGATCGGCGAGTGGGCCAATCCAAGGCCATGCTTTGCCAGCTGGAGGCCAGCCGCAGTTTGTCCCCTACCATCGATCACTCCCTGACAACGCATCCCCCCCCAACCCTAATAACGCATCACCCAACCCTTTTACGCCGCCCAGTAATCCTTTCCAGCCGCTGCAGCGCAACCCTCTCTTGGGGCCTCTCCAAAGCAACCAAATTCAAATCCCCCAGCCCCAACAGCAACCCCCACAGCAGCAACCACAACCCCAGAATTCAGTGTCTCAAGATCCCTCCACGTTTGGTGTGCCCGACTTGGGGCCGGCACAGGATTTTTACCGTGACCTGTGGAAGAGTATGCAGAGTCAAAATCAGGTAGAACGCCAGCCAGCCCCTGGTATGCCCGCCCAGGTGCCGCCGCAGTTTAACGTTGTGCCGAACCCGATTGCCGGGACGCCTCCAGCCGACAATCTTGCGACTCCGCCCGGCGAACTAGACCGTGATTTGGCGTTTAGGGCGCAACGTGGCATCATTGAACAGAACCGCGAACAACGGCCAGCCACGTCTAGTGAGCAAATGGCACATGACGACGCTGTCCGGAAAGGCCTGATCGAACCACAGAATCGCTGGTACAGTCCGGATCCACGTCGCAATCAGGAAGATCAATTCGCCCGCATCGCCCGTAACGCAGGCTTTTCCGCTCGCAATCCCGGCTCACGCTATTCTGGCGCCGAGATGGCCCGTGAAGCCCAGATGCAACATCGCTTGACTCAGGCAATGGCCAATCGTGCGCCAACTGGACGTCCCTTGTACGAAAGCGAAGGGAATCCAGTTGATCCTGTTCGACATCGAATGGCGACGGAGAACATGAACCGCCGTACCGCGGCGAGGAAAGCCGGTCAATCAAAGTACCAAGCGGTCGACGTTAACGATGCCGGGGAAATTGTAGAAGTAGGCAGTCGGTCTTTCCGTAAGGCGACGAAGTCGGTTGATATGGATTCAACTATGGGGCGAATGATGCAGATGGTTCCGGGGTCTCGCCAGGCTAAAGTTGCCGCCAACCTGAAAGCCCGCCAAGAGGACCTCGACCGCCGAAAGAAACTCCAGATCCAAAACGCTCAAGGCAAACGACAAGAGCGCCAGAAACGGATCGCCGATCGTAAAGCCGGGCAAACCAATACAGGCTCACAGCAAGGGATACTTCAGCGATTAGCCCAGAATAACCCTCAAGCCGCCGCGCGACTGTACCTTGGGCAGCAGGCCATGCGGCAGAGGGCTCAAGAGATCGCCGGCCAGCGGGCCATGGAGATGCGCCGGCTAGAGCAACAGGGGAATCAGTTTAACCGAACGAGCAAAAGCCAAGACGCTCGTACGCGGGAATTGATGAATGACCGTGTTGATGATCGTAGATCTCGAGAACGGACTGCAGATGCGAACCTTCGGGCTAGTGATCCATTACGCAAATCCACTATTGCCAGAAACAAGGTGGAGACAAATAAAATCGAATTATCGACAAAGAAAGAGACCCTGATCCGTGCCGACGCTCGGCGGATTCTCGCCGACAATCCGGGAATGAGTCCTGCGGATGCTCGGCGACGAGCAACAGAGACCTACAGCGATACTCCCCCTCCCACCAAGGCGGCTATCGCCAAGATGGACGCCAGCACGCTTCGAGGAAACATAGACAGAAAATGGAAGGACGGTGGAAAGAAACTGGACAATCTGCTCATAGCATACCCTCATTACTCGCGATCGTTCGCGGTCTCCGGTCCCCGTATGGGTGCTGCAGTGATGGGTGGGGCTGGTGGAAAGCCCTCCCGAAGTAACTCCAGGCTGGCGTCCAGTCTCGCTAAGCGGGTTGTGGGTGGGGAAATACCAGAATCTGCGTTACCGATGATTGGGCAGATGCTTAAGAAGCGGCTCAAGCCGGAGAGGATCAAAATGCTAGCAAAGAGCAAGTATCTTGGCGCCCGCTGGCTTTACGATCTCACAATGGGTAACGACCTGTCTAAGTACAAAGACAAAATGGCCGACATCCGGGACAATAAAGGGTTTATCTGGCTGGCCCAGGGTAAGTAATCGATATTGACGGGGATTGCCCATGTTCGTATGGTGGAAATTATATGGGCTGGGTGTTGACAAACTCCCGAACAAAGTGGCAAAATAACAACGGAGGTTGACATGTCACCGCCAGTATTGTTGCCGAGTCAAATTAGGAAGACTCGTGAAACCCGTGAACCGTCAATGCAGACTGCGAACTGTTTGATCGAATGGTTAGAACTATCATTCAATGACCGCACTGATCCGACCCTGACGCAAGCTTACGAGCGATTGTCTGGCAGGATCGAAGGGGTGGCGGGAACGCCGACGGCGATATCGGAATTCAATGATGACCCTCGGTATCCAAGGAAATTTATGGCTGAACTGTGGAACGAGGAATTTCATTAGGAGTGAAGGATGCTTGTGCTAACAAGGAAACCCGAGGAGTCCATCTGCATCGGCGAGGACATCGAGGTGTTTGTGCTAAGGGTTTCTGGGAATCGCGTGCGAATCGGGGTAGATGCCCCTGAGAGCGTGCGGATATTACGAAACGAGCTGAAGGAAGACGGCGACGACAAAAAGAAAGCGAAGCTTAAGAAGGTTGCATAATTGCCACGGAGGTGCACATGCTGACAGTTGCTACTGCCGGGAACGCGTCGACACTTGTCAAGGTAGGTGAGTCAGGGACCGTTCAGAGCGTGGTTAGCCGGATCACGTTGGATCCGTTGAAACAAGAGGTGTATTCCCGCTCTTTTCGGATTGGGAACAACACTCACTATGCCAACGTCATTACCGCTGCCGGCTTTTCTCGAATTAACGAGAAGGCTGGAGTGTCTTTTGTTGCGCCCGATCGTCTCGCCGGCCACAAGCCAGGTGAAATGGTCGCTAATCCATATTTCCACTGGAGCGAAGATGGCCAGCTGGAATACGTGAGAGTCCGACGCGTCGGATTTGGGATGAATTCGATCGGTACGATGACAGCCATTGACTTGACTGTCACCTACAATGTGCTGCTTTATTTTGTCACGGAAGTTTGGGCAAAGTGGAACCCCCGCTACAGCCCTAACGCCCAGACGTGGGCGCGACTCTACTCTTCCGCAGCCGTACCACTCGACGCCAGGGACCATCCGCAAGTGTCGATTGTGGACTGCCCAGGCAACGTCTCCTTGGCTTTGGATCTCCGGACCAAGGAAGTTCGCAACCTCTTGATGTCACATGGTGAGCGGCAGAACTTCGCCGATCGTAACGCCATCACTATCTGTGAACGGAATATCTTGAAGAAGTTTTTTGGATTCTCTGTGGCCGGTCAAGATCTCGCCGTAGAGGTGGTGTCGTGGCCGCAGGCGAGTGACGTCGGTCCAGAAGACATGGAAAAATTAGCTCGACATGGGCCTGGCATTCTGGGACTAGAGAATGTCCAGACGGGTAGCGAGGAAGTTACGTACGACGACGCGTCAACTCTGGTGGATGTTGACGAAGAGACGGCGCCGCCTGAAGAAGCGGTGGTGCAAGAACAGGCTCCGCCTACAGATTCGGTCAGCTTGAATAATATCCGGCGGAAGATCCGGCATCACCTCGCTGGATTTCAGGATTCGGAAGATGTTGTTCGTCGTTGTACTCGGTTTGGAACGGTTGCGGAAATGTCCGCGTGCAGTGATTTAGATACGCTTATTGGATGTGCGCAGGCACTTTCTAAGGAACGAATGAGAAATGAAGATCAAACGTTTGGCCGTTAACAATTTCAAGGGTTTCTCGCGGGAGATCGTCCCGGAACCCGTCAACGTTTTGTCCGGTGCGAATGGCTCGGGCAAGACGAGCCTGCTGTGGGGCCTGCGGTGGGCAATCACCGGAGACACGCCTCTCGGTACGCGCCCGGACACTGCCTCGCCGTTGATTGGCAAGCAGTCCGGCGGGGTGGAAGTTGAACTGGATGATGGCTTCCTCTGGTCTCGCAAGTTGACGCGAAAGAAAGGTGGCGGGGTAACGCAGACCTTTTCGGTCAACGGAAAGAAGGTTGCGGCGAAGGAAGCACAGGAACTATTACTGGGTAAGGTGGGTGATTACGCGCCGATGTTTGATATCGGCAAGTTCCTTGGCTTGTCCCCTGAGAAAAAGAGAGAGTTTGTGCTCGGCCTCAGTGCGAGCACCGAGTGCGACGCCGCGGAGTTGGAAGCTGAACTGGCAAGAAAGACGTTTACCCAAGTTGACGAGCCGTTGTCGTTTGTGAGTCGCACCATCGCTGCGGCGCTGAGCGACGACGATTTTGGTGGTCGTGCGGAATCTGATGTGTTGGCGGGGATGGTGGTGTCACTGCGGAAGTATCGCAATGACCGGCGTAAGGCTCAACGGGAGAAGGTGGAAAGCGTTCGGTCATTGACTGACGAGAAGAACACGGAGTTTGCGGTCAATCAGACCACCGCGGAGTTACATGAAGAGCGGGATGAGATGCTCCGGACCCGTGAGGCTGCCAAGGAGAAGATTGCCGGCCAGGCCTCCCGCGACAAAGCTGTCACGATGTTGAAGAGCTCGATCCAAAGGGCCGTGCGAGCAACCGAGAAGCTGGAAGCCGAGAAGAATGCACTCCCAGTGGTAACTCCTGAGGACCTGGAAGAAGCCAAGATCCAACACATGCCAAACGTCCCACCACCGGATGATTACGAGATTGCCTACCAAACCTCCCAGAAGAACACACGAGCGTTACGAGACCAACTGGTTAGGGCGGAGGCGGAATACAGCTCCCAGGTTGCGGCTCTCGAACATCTCCGCGCTCAGCCCGACGAGTGGCGTGACATAATCCTTGAGTTGAGTCCAATCCTGGAGTCGTTCGAGAAGCTTCACCAATCATCGAACAATGGTTTCGTGGATGACGTCCTGGCCCGTGTCCAGAGAGTGTTGGATCTCGCAACGACCAACAGTACTCAATCCAACGAAGAGGCAGCGAAGACGCGCCAGGCCGAATTGGTTGTCAAGGTTAGTGCGATTGGAAAGGAATGGGACGCTGCTAAGGATCGCGAGTCTCAGACGCTCGATGTCTGGGATCAGTCTCGCCGCGCCCGCGAGCGAATTGCTACTGAACGCGCCGCGATAGAAGAGCGTATTGCCAAGCTGCAAGATGGCTACGACAAGCGTGCGGCGATGGGGCAGCGGCTCCAGCAGGCTTTCGATGAGAAAATCGAGAAAGAGCGAGAGCTGGCGGAGTTCATGCAGGGAAATACATCACTGCCTGTTGAATCGCTTCAGCAGCAAGTGGACTTGATGGACGAACACCTGAAAGAACAGGATGACCGACTATCGAACGCCCGTAAATACGAGGGCTTGATTGAAGTCATTCGCCGCGAACAGCAGGCGAGTCGTGACCTGGAGCGGGAGATTGAGGTTGCTGGATTTGTCTTGGAGAGTGCTTGCGAACTTCGTGACAACGCGATGACAGCTGCGCTCGCGCCGTTGACCGGCGGTATCGACGAGTTTCTGACAAAGGCGGAAATGCCTTACCCGTCGTATTGCAAACTGTTCAGCGAGTCTGGATCGCCAGTCTTTGAGTTGGGTTGGGTCAAGGATGGTGTGTGTGTCTCTCTGGATGCCTTGAGCGGCGGCGAGGCTGCATTGTTTTCAACTGGTGTCGCTTACTCTCTGGTGTCGCAGTCGGACTCCCCCCTGAAGATGCTGCTTTTGGAGGCAGCGGAGATGGACGACGAGTTATTTGGCCAGGTCATCAAGTCAGTGTCGGCGGTCGATGGAATCGATCAGTGCTTCATCGCTCGGCCCACTATTCCGGCTAACGTGAACGGGGATGCCAACTATCTAAGTCTGTAAGGAGATCGACATGTGGGGAATTTTTTTGGTGGTTTGGTTTCATGCCATCGTGTGGCTTTTATTTACGGCGATCTCATCACTACTGAACAAGCTCCAGGCACAATTCGAGTTGGAGTTTAAGAATGTGAAGATAGCCATGCAAGAATCACGAAGTTCGGGAGAAGAACATTCTTCGGACGAACGAATTCAAGAGTCGCTGGAGCGATTCAAAACGGAGATTGAGGTCATTGAAAAGACCTTGCGAGTTGACGGATAACACACGGAGGTCAGTGTTAGATGTTTGGAAGTTTACTTTGACACGGGAAAGATCATGAATTCGTCCGCAGACATAAAAACTATTGTGATTTTATCTGGTGGTGTTGATTCTACTGTTGCTCTTTGGGATTGCGTTATAAAGAGATTGCCGACTAAGGCAATCTCTTTTGACTACAGCCAGCGTCACCGACGAGAATTAGATTCTGCTCGGCAAGTTGCTAATCTTGCCGGGGTTGAACATGAGGTTCTGACTTTGCCTGGATGGGGTGACCTTATGTCTTCGTCGGCGTTAACGGGTGACGTTAAAGTTCCTCTTGGTGGGCACTATTCAGACCCAATACAAAAAGCGACGGTTGTTCCTAACAGAAATATGGTTTTCATCGCGTTGGCTACATCGTGGGCCATGAGCATTGGCTATGAACGCGTTGCCATTGGAGCCCACTTAGGGGATCGAGATATTTACCTAGATTGCCGTAGCGAGTTTATTGAGAGCATGGGTACTTCCGTTTCCTTGTCTGATGACCGTGGCGTCGAAGTATGGGCTCCTTATATTGATTGGTTCAAGGGGGACATAGTCAAGCACGGGATATCTATCGGTGCACCACTCGACCTGACGTGGACGTGTTACGAGGGAGGAGTGTCTCCGTGTGGATTATGTGGTGCGTGCATTGAGCGATTGGAGGCTTTTGATGCGGCTAAATAGTGAATTTACGTCGTACCAGGGAACCGGAAAACTTACTGGAGTGCGGCAATACTTTGTTCGTTTCCAGGGGTGCAGTGTCAAGTGTCCGATTCGTCGCGAGTGTGATGAGCAAGGTGCGCTGTCAGTGAAAGGTGGCTATGAGTCTAGAGGGGAAGATGTGCTCACGCGAGCTGCTGGCCATGAATGGTTACATATGACTGGTGGAGAGCCTCTCGAACAAGTTGGAGCAGTTGATTGGTTCATCGACCATTGGGACAAAACACACCTGCAGACAAGTGGTACTATTGCTGTTTCAAAATCCCCTTATTACTTGACTGTGAGCCCGAAAACACCACGTCTTATACAGACATCCGGCGACGAAATGGTAGTGGTGCTCGCCCCTTGGGTTACCGCTGAATTGCTTGTTTTTTTTCGCAGATCAACTTCTTTTGATCTGTATTATTTGCAGCCCCTTTGGGTCGGGGGAGAGTGCAATGCGGAGGATACCGTCAAGCTCTGTAATCAGCTAGATGGGTGGCGGGTTGCGGGGCAATTGCATAAATACCTTGGTTTGGAATAATGATTTTCTTCATTGGGCTTCATATGCCTTCCCATTCACGGCATTTCGATAATTGCTTTATTTCGGTCAATCGTTTATGGCGACGTAAAAGCGATTTTCTAGTAACTGATTGGGTTATGGACAGTGGTGCTTTTTCTCAAATTTCAAAGCATGGGCGATATATTCATAGCGAGGAAGAATACGCACAACAAATAAAGAGGTGGTCGAAGTGTGGGAATTTACTCGCTGCGGTAAGCCAAGATTATATGTGCGAACCAGAAATGCTATTACGGACTGGTAAGACAGTTCGGGAGCATCAGCAGTTAACGATCGAACGGTATGACAAGATTGCCGCGAAGGTTCCACAGTCCGACTGCTATGTAATGCCAGTTCTTCAGGGATACGACCAATATGATTACGTGAGCCACGTTAAACAATATGGTGATCGCTTAAAAGAGGGACAATGGGTTGGCGTGGGTTCAGTATGTAAACGCAATCGCGACCCGATGGAGATTGAAAAGATATTAAGTGGAATCAAAGACGTTCGTCGAGATCTTCGCCTGCATGGGTTCGGGGTGAAAATTACTTCTCTTAGATCTAGAGAGGTCAGAGATAATTTACACAGTGCGGATTCCATGGCATGGTCTTTTGCTGCGAGGAAAAGTGGGCGTGATGCGAATGATTGGCGAGAGGCGAGGTTATATGTCAATAAAGTTGATGCCATCTTAAAAACTGATTTAGGCCCGCGACTAACACAGAGGCTGTTATGGTGATACTGGATCGCATTATCTACGCGTTTATCTGGGTCGCGGTTGCTGCAACTGAAAAGACCTTGCGAGTTGACGGATAACACACGGAGATGGTGAGATGCTGACGATATGGGATGTGGTCTTATCTTCGATTGTATTCTGTTTAGCGTGGTGGGCAGCTGCTGGCGTGGTCTACGAAGTGGTCCGTCGAATAGCGAATTCAAAAGCAATCAAGAAATGGTGTGAACCGACAGACGGAGTCCCTGATGGACTGGCCCTTGCGGCAAGTTTGCTGTGGCCATTTATACCGTTGTTCATTGCTTCGGCCATTGTTTTTTGGGTGACGTGGAAGGGGACGAAGGGCGTTTTCTCTTATTTTCCAAGGAGGTCGAGATGAAGCTGGATGTTAACGCTCAAGAGTTTTCTGATGCATACCAAGCCGCATTTAGCGCTGTCGGTTCACGAGTGTCGTTGTTCAAATTGTGCTTACTGGAATGTAGCGACAAGTGCCAAGTGACCGGTCGCAGCCCGGTTCACGCAGCGACGGTAACGGTCCCTGACGTCACGATTCAGGAGCATGGAGAGATCATGCTTCCCGAGGTGTTCGGAGACTTGCTGTCCGCGGTCGGTGATGCCGACATGAGGATCGAACAGGAAGGTGACTGCCTGAGTGTGACAGGCGACAAGTTTAGTTACGCGTTGCAAACCATGGGGGTACCCGATGGCTTTCGCCGTTGGGCTGAGAGCGGTAGCGTGAAGGCCGGCGAGTTCACTATTCCAGGACACATTGTGTCGGGCATCTACCGTCACTTGTTTCGTGTGTGCGGAAAAGATGGCAAGTTTGTCATGTCCGGTGTGCGGATAGACGTCAGAGATGGTGACGCCACGTTCATCGCGTCGGAC
>Ga0255048_10000858_pt1 | contig 22291 bp, 23 predicted proteins | sample JV7_2_2_MG_FD_183619 | JGI IMG/M metagenome (GOLD analysis project Ga0255048, IMG submission 183619) | Seawater microbial communities from Jervis Inlet, British Columbia, Canada - JV7_2_2 | ecosystem: Environmental > Aquatic > Marine > Inlet | place: Canada: British Columbia | collected 2016-10-06
CGCTGTCGTGTACACGCCGGGGAGTTCCCAGAAGATCCGTTCTGCACCCCAGAAGCAACCCATGCCTATGTAGACGACCTCGATGGAGTCAGGGAATGGTGGCACGATCGACCGCCCGTTCACGAAGTGCGTATCACTCATCGACTGTTTCTTTCCTCCGAACATACGAATGCAACGTAGCGGGTGCCGCACGCGTTCCCCATTCTTGGCTCTGGGGCCACCAGCGCGTTACCGTCCGACACTATGGATATTGTCGGCAGGATCAAGGCAGCGTTCCGGAGACGCGGGACAGCTTCATTCCTGTTCGCTGCCGTCGTACTTGGAGTCCTGGTGGGACTCGCTGCAGCGCTGCTGGTGTGGCTGATCGAGTTCGTTCGAACTGGGGCCACCTCCTTTTCCGACTGGTCGCAATGGGGAATCTGGGTCGTCGTCGTGACCATTCCCATCGGCATGACAGCCTCGTGGCTCATCGACCGCCGATGGGGACCCGCGGTTTCCGGCGGCGGAATCACAGAGACAATGGTCGGGTTGGGTATCCACGGTGGGTACCTCCCGACGGGCAAGGTGCTACCGAAGATCGTCGCAACCGCGCTCACACTGGGAACGGGCGGATCCGGAGGCCGAGAGGGCCCGATCGCGTACATCGGCGCATCCATTGGCTCATCGCTTGCCCGATACACCGGGTTCGACCACGATCGCATTCGAAGTCTTGTCGCTGCAGGGGCAGGGGCAGGTATCGGAGCGAGCTTCAACGCACCGATCGCAGGGATGATGTTCGCCATGGAGGTGATCCTCCGTTCGTTCGCGATCCGTCACCTGAACGCGGTCGTGATTGCATCGGTTGTAGCGGCCGTTACCGCACGTCTTCTGGTAGGCGAAGAAGCCATCCTGACATCCCCGGCGCACTCCTTGGGAAGCCCCACCGAGTTGCTCCTGTATGCGGGTCTCGCCGTAATTGCCGTGGTATTCGGGATTCTCTACCTCCGCACACTCGATGTGACAGCTGCATCGAGCCTGCCATCCCGAATCCCCCGTTGGACGCGGCCGGTGTTGTTCGGATTGTCGGTGGCTCTCATCGGAGTCGTTTGGCCTGACTCGCTCGGCACAGGACAGGACTTCCTCTCCGGCCTCCTGAGGCTCGAGGGATCCGGAAGTTACTTCTGGTGGGTTCTGGCACTCGTCGCCGTCGCGAAGATCGCCACGTCGGCGCTCACCCGTGCAGGTGGTGGGTCGGCGGGTACGTTCATGGCGAGCCTCGTGATAGGTGGCTCCGTCGGAGCGGCATTCGCGATTGTCGTGCAACAGACATTTGGTGTGACGCTCGACACAGGTGCATTCGCTGTCGTCGGTATGGCGGCGACGTTCGCAACGATCGCACGTGCACCGCTCACATCGGTCATCATCGTGTTCGAGTTGACAGGCAACTACGAACTGGTCCTGCCCCTGATGCTGGGCGCAGCCCTCGCTACCTACATGGGTGAGCGTCTTCATCCGGAGTCCGCTTACACAATCCCGCTCGTCCGAAAGGGGATACAACTGCCGAAATCCGAGGACATCGACCTGCTCGACACAGTCTTGGTCGAAGCGGTGATGCTTCCCCATGACGGTGGCCTCCATCGCTGGAACACACTCGCCGAGGCGGCCGAGTTCTTCGACGAAACGTCGCACCATGGAGCTCCCGTCATGGACAACGCCGATCGACTCGTAGGAATCATCACCCTGTCCGACATCCGTCGAGCCGGTGGTCCATCGATGACGGCCACCGTCGCCGACGCAATGACAGAGGACGTCATCACAATCACGCCAGACGTTCCGGTGGCGTCAGCTCTCGCCCGAATGTCGTCCCTTGGCGTCGGTCGAGTACCAGTCGTTGATCCCCACGACTCAAACAAGGTCATCGGGATGTTCAGACGGATCTCTGTTGTCCGCGCCTACGAGCAAGCGCTCTCTATGTCAAAGGGCAAGGAGCTGTACCGCGAACGATCAAGAATCCGGTCCCAGCCAGGTGCCGACTTCTTCGACATGAGCATCCTAAGGGACTCGGCACTGGCGAACACGGACGTCGCCCATATCGCCTGGCCGGAAGATATGGTCCTCGTCTCGGTCCAAAGGGGAACATCGGTGCTGGTTCCCCACGGAGACACGATGCTCAGAATCGGAGACCAGATCACGGTCTTCGGCACCCCTGAAGCGTGTGATGAGATTCTCACGATCCCCGTGCCTGAGGAGTGAACGGTACTTTGCCTCCACCGACAGATTCGATACATTCACATACTGTGACAGACAGCGATACCAAGATCGTTCCCGTCGTCCTCTCGGGGGGCAGTGGCACGAGACTGTGGCCTGCATCACGCCTGGCGCAGCCCAAGCAACTCCTTCCACTCGTCGAGGACAGATCGATGCTGCGTGCAACCATCGACCGTGTTGCAGCCGTGGGCGACACGCGCGATCCGATCATCGTGACCAACAGGGACCATGCCGATGCGATCACCCGCGAGATGGTTGCTTCTGGGTACTCCAACGCAACGCTGATCCTCGAACCGGTTGGTCGAAACACTGCCCCAGCGGTTGCGGTTGCGGCAATGGAAGTTCTGAAGCACGGTGACGCTCCCATGCTCATCCTTCCGGCTGACCACACGATCGCCGATGAGGATGCCTTCCGCACCGCCGTGGACGCAGCGAAGGACGCCGCTGAGGCGGGCTATCTCGTCACGTTCGGTATCTCCCCCTCACGGGCCGAGACCGGCTACGGCTACATCAAAGTCGGAGCGCCCATCACGGACTCAGTCAACGAAGTCGTCGAGTTCAAAGAAAAGCCGGACGCGGAGACCGCCGGTTTGTATCTCGTCTCAGGCGACTATCTGTGGAATTCGGGCATGTTCCTGCTCAAGGCGTCGAGATACCTTGAGGAGCTGGAAGAGCACGCACCAGATATCGCCGCAAGCGCCGCCACGGCCTCCGCCAGAGCCAACGAAGTCGACGGTCGGGTGGTCCTCGACCCTGAGGCGTTCTCGACATGTCGCGCTGACTCGATCGACTACGCGGTCATGGAGCAGACGTCGATGGCTGCCGTCGTTCCGACCGATCCCGGCTGGAATGATGTTGGCTCTTGGGCCTCGCTCTTTGACATAGCCGACAAGGATGGAGACAACAACGTCCTGATCGGGGATGTAATCAGCGTTGACACATCAGGAACCTATGCCCGTAGCAATGGTCGGCTCATCGCTACTGTCGGTATCGAAGACCTCATCATCGTTGAGACGCCCGATGCCGTGCTCGTCGCTCACCGGGACTCGGCTCAGGATGTGAAGTCCATCGTCGACAAACTCAGGGATGATCAGCGACACGAACTCAAGAGCGACGGGACCAGCCTCGGCGAAGACGCCAGAGCGATGCGGCAGGTCGTCGACCCGCGAACGGAGGAGAGAGAATGATCATTGGAATCGTGGTATTCATCGTCGCATTCTTTGTCGTTGCGATTGTGCTTTCGCGCCAATCGAAGAGCGTGAAGAAGCAAGCGGTCGAGGACCTCAAGGTTGAGAGAGAGACTGTCGGCGAATTCAGCATCTTCGAGCTCGTTGAATCAGAAGTCAACGCCCTTGGTCTCCTTGAGATCGAAGGCGCTGAAGGCCTTGAGCACGCAGTGATGCTCAAGGTTTGGAGCATTAGCGACGAAACGGTTGCTTCATGTGCGAGCAAGGAACACCTTCGCTACGTCGTTGCCCAAGGCATCAGACCCGCCGATGCGACGGAGAACGACGTAACTCTGGAGTGCACACAGACAGGCAGCGGCTGACTCCCGCTACACAACGCCCAGTCGGGTCAGGACAAAGGCGAGCACGATTGCTTCATCCCTCCACAGATCGTACCGACCGGAGCGAGCGAAGTGACCAGCAGACATCTCGGTCTTGAGAAGGATCTCTGCGTCAGATGTCGAGCACTCCCGAAGCAGCTGTACCCACTTCGCCGGTTCCCAGTACGACACCCTCGGATCGTTGAGACCAGCTGTTGCGAGGACAGGCGGGTAGTCGACCTCAGCCACGTTCTCGTACGGGGCATATGCGTCCATCCACGCGAATTCGTCGGTCTTCTGTGGGTTCCCCCATTCCTCCCATTCCACAACGGTGAGCGGCAGGTCAGCATCGAGCATCGTGTTGATCACATCCACAAAGGGAACCTCAGCAACAACCGCCGCGAACGACGTGGGGGCCAGATTCAGCGCAGCACCAATGGTCAGGCCACCAGCGGACGCGCCCCGTGCTGCGATCCTGTCGGCCGCACACACTCTGGTATCGGTGAGAAACGCCGCGACGTCGACATAGTCAGTGAACGTGTTCATCTTGTGCTCGAGCTTGCCGTTCTCGTACCAGGCCTTTCCCATCTCTCCGCCGCCTCTAACATGTGCCACCGCGTAACCGACGCCACGATCGAGAAGGCTCAACCTCGCGGTCGAGAACCGCACCGGCATGGAGATTTCATACGAGCCATACGCGTACAGAAGTAGCGCCGCTGAACCGTCTGTCGGCGCGTCAACGTGCCGGACATAGCTCACGGGAATCATCGCACCGTCACGAGCGGGCGCCCACAAACGTTCTTGCACGTAGTCACCGCCATCGAAGTCGCCGAGTACAGGCGTGCGCTTGAGAAGCGTTCTCTTACCCGTGTCGAGTGCGAGGTCATAGATGGTCAGAGGTGTCACGAACGACTCATAAGAAATCCGTACCGAGGCTGCTGCAAACTCGTGGTTGGCATCCGGTGCAACCTCGTACACCGGTTCATCGAAGTCGAAGGGATCGAGCGCTCCATCGCCGTACGCGAATACCGCCGGGAGTCCCTCAACTCGGCCCCAAACGAGCACATGGTCCTCGAAGCACATCGGAGCGATCAGCTTGCGGCCAGCCAGGTGCCCAACAACCTCGGTTGGGCTTCCACCGGCAACAGGGACGGTTACGACTCTCCCGTCGGCGCCCTCGTCGTTGATAACTATCCAGAAGACATCGTGCCTGTGGTCGACCGAGTATTCGACTCCCTCAACACGGGGCACCACGGGTCGCGGCTCGGCTGTTGGATCAGCGGCAGGAATGATCCATGCCGACTCGGTGACCGCAGAGTCGGCCGTGATGACGATGAAGTCACCCGAACGCGTCTTGCCGAGGCCTAGGTAGTACCGGTCATCGTCCTCCTGGTGAACCACCACATCGTCTGACTGGGCGGTTCCGAGTTCGTGACGCCAGATCTGGAACGGACGGAGCGATTCATCAGCAACGGTGTAGAAGAGATGAGTTCCCTGCGCTGACCACGCAAGCCCATATCGACAGTCGGTGAGCACGTCAGGGATGTCGACCTGCGTCTCGATATCTCTGATGCGAGTCGTGTAACTCTCCGCTCCGGTCGTGTCCGTTGAATAGGCAACGAACCGATGGTCAGCACTCACAGAGAAGTTCCCAAGGCGGAAGTACTCCCTGCCCTCTGCTTCGGCATTCTCATCGAGTACCAGCTGGGAGGGCCCGTCCGCACCTCCCCGCATTCGCACCCTGATCGCGTACGACTTCCCCTCCTCGGTTCTGGTCGAGTACCAGTACTCACCCTTCTGGGCAGGCACGGCGAGATCGGACTCCTGAGTGCGGTCCTTGATTTCGTTGAAGATGGCTTCTTGAAGATCTTCTGTTGGCTTCAGCATCTCTGCGGTGTGCGCGTTCTCCGCCTCAATGTGGGCGATGACATCATCGTTCTCTTTGTCCCTCAGCCAGAACCAAGGGTCGTCGGTGGCGTTGCCGTGAATGGTTCGGGCGTGCGGCTTCTTCGGTGCAGATGGTGCAGGCATGCAAGCAACGCTACCCGTGGCCCGGTGCCTCCATGTCGGGATGTACTCTCCCCGACGATGGAACAGACAATCGCAGTATTCGGTGCATCACGCTCAAAGCCGGGCGACGGGCACTACGAGTCGGCCGTTCAGTGCGGTGAACTGCTTGTGGGCGCAGGCTTCGCTGTGGCGACCGGCGGGTACGCGGGCGCCATGGAAGCGGTAAGCATGGGGGCGCGTCTGGCGGGCGGGAACGTCATTGGCGTCACGGCGCCGACGGTATTCCTCGATCGGTCAAAGGCGAACGATCATGTCACCGTCGAAACGCCCGCAACGTCGCTCGTCGACCGGATCGGCATCCTCGCGGATGGCACCGATGGCTCAATCGCCCTGTGGGGAAGCCTTGGAACCGCGGCCGAACTCATCGTTGCCTGGAACCTTGCCTACGTCGCACCCTTGGCGGGTCAAGCCCCCAAACCAGTGATCGCTGTTGGCGAACCGTGGCTCAGTCTCGTCCCGCATATGGAATCGGAACTCACAACGACGCCACGCCTTGTCACGGTCGTCGCTGATGTCGAGACCGCCGTAGCCGAAATGGTCAGCCAACTGGCTCAGTAGCGTCTTCGCCAGTTCGCATCGCGGCTCCGAGCGCCATCAACGCGAGGCCGAGCACGATCATGATGCCTGCTGACCAAAGCAGATGACCGGTGAACGCGTCGTAGGTGTTGCCGATCACCACCCGCACGGACACCCGATCTATGTCGCTCAGCGTGAGCCACCGCGCTCCCGGCACAAGAACTGCAGTCGCCAGGCCAGCCGCGGCGAACGCCGTGCCGATGAGCAGAACTGCGACGCTTGTACGTCTCGAATACCACAGCATTCCTGCAGCCGTGGCAATCGCTCCAAGAGTCGCAAGCACACTCACGACAGCGGTCCAATCAGCGTACGCGGACAGATCGGGCAGAGCGCCTGCCTCAAGAATCTCCACGGACACGAACCACTCATCAGGAACGAGCTCAGCGACGCTCGGTGCGATCGCCTCCAAAGGTGCGAGAACGAGATCGCGGTACGCAACAAGGCTGATCACGATGGCACTCTGGTCCCCCGTCGCGACCCGCTCGTGCACATCGGCAGCGACGACGGCAGCAACCTCCGCGAAGGCATCCGTCGAGAGAAGATCGGAGAACACGGCGACCAGGTTCGACTCCACGATGATGAGCAGAGGAAACTCGCCGATCATCTCATCGACGATCAGGGCGCTCACAGCGATCCGAGAGATCTCCTCACCGAGAGCCTCTTCTGTTGATTCGACGAAACTATCTGAATCCATGACCGAGCGATCGAGCCACCAACCGAAGTTCGCCCCGTATATGAGAGCGGCAAGGAGCGCTGTGGCCACGAAGGCTGGGAAGATCTTCACGCCGTGACAGTAGACGGACGCAACGTGGCAGTTGGTACCCGATTACTGTCTCGTCCATGACCTTCTATATCGGCGGAACTGCCAACGACGACGGCGATCGAATCGAAGACTCGCCCACGCACTATGACCCAGCCGATCTCACGACCCACGGTGTCATCGTTGGAATGACCGGATCGGGTAAGACGGGACTCGGTGTCATCTTCCTCGAAGAGGCATTGAGAAGCGGAGTTCCGACGCTCGTCATCGATCCGAAGGGCGACATGACGAACTTGCTGCTCACATTCCCTGAACTCGCCCCGAGCGACTTCCGTCCGTGGATCGATGAGGCGGCCGCGGCCAAAGATGGCAGATCGCCCGATCAGGAGGCCGCGGCAGAAGCAGAGAAGTGGGAGAAGGGACTTGGCTGGTGGGGGTTGTCGAGCAATGACATCGGTGCACTTCGCAGTGGGGTCGACATGACGATCTACACCCCTGGGTCTGACGCGGGAACTCCTCTGAACGTCATCGGCAATCTCGTCGCTCCAGCCCTTTCCTGGGACTCCGAATCCGAAGCTCTCCGCGATGAGATCGAAGGTTTCGTGAGCGGGCTCCTCGGTCTGGTCGACATAACGGCCGATCCGATCTCGTCGAGGGAACACATCCTCCTCTCGAACCTGGTTGAGCACAGCTGGAGACGAGGCGCGTCACTCGACATAGCGACGCTGATCCAACAGGTTGCGACACCGCCAATGCGAAAGCTCGGCGTCTTTGAAGTCGACACTTTCTTCCCACTGAAGGACCGAATGGAGCTCGCAATGAGGCTCAACGGACTGCTCGCATCGCCTTCGTTCGCCGCATGGATGGAGGGCGAACCGCTCGACGTGGAGTCGCTGCTTTGGCGCGATGGTCGACCACAGGCGTCGATCCTGTACGTGGCCCATCTATCGGACGCTGAACGTCAGTTCATTGTCACAATGGTGCTTTCAAAGGTCATCACGTGGATGCGCTCCCAGGCGGGTAGTGGAGAGTTGCGAGCGCTCGTCTACATGGACGAAGTCTTCGGATACGCTCCTCCAACGGCCGAACCGCCTTCGAAGAAGCCGATCCTCACGATGCTCAAACAAGCGCGTGCCTTCGGTGTCGGGTTGCTCCTCTCTACGCAGAATCCCGTCGACCTGGACTACAAGGCGATGTCGAATGCAGGGACTTGGTGTATTGGGCGACTCCAAACCGAACGCGACAAGGCACGGATCATGGAAGCTTTGACGTCGGCCAGCGGTGATGTGGACACCAAGAAGCTGGACTCCCAGATATCGGGTCTGGCCAAGCGCGTGTTCCTCCTCCACAATACGCACGAGCCCCTGCCTCAGCTTTTCACTACCCGGTGGGCCATGTCCTACCTGCGAGGTCCGATGACACGAGAGGAGATCGGCCGGTTCACTCCCGAAACCCTGCAGCAGCGAGCTGCGACACCCACCCCTCCAAGTCCGGGCGTTCATACGGCCGAGCCGCAGGCCCAGCCGATAATCGCCGAGGGCATCGAATCCGTCGCGCTGCACCCGGCAGCGACCTGGGCAGAGACCGTCGGCCTCTCGGAAGATGGGGAGCAGTACGAGGCAGCGGTCGCGTTCACCGTGCAACTTCGTTTCGATGAATCAAGGCTCAAGATCGACCAGGACGAGACGTGGGAAGCCGTGCTCCACCCCGTCGGAGACCGGTTCGACCCAGCAAACCTCGCTGAGGTCGATCACGACCCAAGAGACTTCATCGAGCCGGTGCCAGAAATCCCCTTCGTCCCCCCACAAGCGGCATTGTCACAGAGCTCGTACTTCCGTTCGCTCAGATCCGATCTCAAGAAGCACCTGGACAGGTCTGAGGTCATGGTGGTATTGCACAACAAGACCCTCAAGGCCGTCTCGCGTCCTGACGAGTCGGTCGATGCGTTCAGGCTCCGACTCGACGCCCTTGCCGAGGACCGGGCGGATCTGGAGATCTCGAAACTGAGGGACTCGTATCAGCTTCGCCTTCGAAAGGCGGAGCGCGCACGCGACGACGCCTTGCGGACAGCTGAGACAGCCGAGGACGCCGTCGATGATGCCAAGTGGTCGGACCGCGTGAAGATCGCTGGATCCGTTGTTGACTTCCTGAGCGGCCGCAAGGTCAACGTGCCAAGAACATCGGGGCGGACAGCGAAGGACCGCATGCGGAGGGCCGGAGACAAGGCAGACCTGAAGGCACGCGAAATCGAGGACCTCGAGGCCGATCTCTTCGACGAGATGTCGTCGATTCAGGCCAAGTGGAGCGACATCGCCTCCGAATTCGAGCAAGTCGAGATTGGTCTTGAGGCCAATGACATAGAGATCATCGACACGCGAGTTGTCTGGATCAGGACAGGTTGACGCCTATTCCTTCACCAGCGCCCATAGGACATCACGCACGTCGATGATGCCGAGGAGTTCGCCTCCGGATACAACAGGGAGATGCCGATAGCCGGTTTCAAGCATCCATGCAGCGGCATCACTCACCCGAATCTCTGGGTCGACAGTATCCGGACTCTCGGTCATGCATGTTGACACGGCTTCATCTGGACCGCTGCCGACTCCGATGGCCATCGCGAGATCTCGATCGGTGCAGATGCCGATGAGCCCCGTCCGATCAACAACCGCTACCGCACCAACCTCATGGTCGGCCATCGTCTTGGCGACGTCACCAAGCGTTGCCTCAGGGCCAACGATCTCAGCTCCACCGCCCACCAGTGTTGCGATACGCATGATCCACCTCCGCTGGTAACGCTACCAAACGCGAGCCAACAATCCAGAGCCAGGTCAAACGGCGAGGTGCGCCGCCGACGAGGACCGTCAGATCAGGTCTTGTTCCCTGATGCCGAAGCTCGGGTGGCGAAGACGGCACAGGGCAAGCTTCTCGAGCTGGCGGATGCGCTCACGGGTGAGGCTGAATTCCTCGCCGATCTCTTCGAGCGTGCGAGGTATTCCGTCATAGAAGCCGTACCGCAGGGCAAGGATTCTCCCTTCACGCATCGGAAGACGCTCAATTGACTTGCGCAGTGAATTGGCAACGTCGAGTTCCTCGGTGACCCGAACGGGGTCAGCTGCGTCCTCGTCCTCTATGAAGTCGCCGAGCTGGGCTCCATCCTCACCAATCGGTTGCTCGAGCGAAACGGTGTCAGCGACCGCGAGGGCCAACTCCACCTTCGACACTTCGACGCCAGCTTCTTCGGCGATCTCCTCAGGCTTCGGATCTCTACCAAGTTCGGCCTTGAGTGACGCCTGAGCAGCGCGGACCGCAGCAAGCGTGTCATGGAGATGCACAGGAATACGAACCGTTCGCGACTTGTCCGCAATCGCACGGGTAATCGCCTGACGAATCCACCATGTGGCATACGTTGAGAACTTGAATCCCTTGCGCCAGTCGAACTTCTCTACGGCGCGAATGAGACCGAGATTGCCCTCTTGGATGAGGTCAAGGAAGTCGATCCCTGAAGTGTTTGCGTACCGGCGAGCGTTCGCCACAACGAGGCGAAGATTCGCCGTGAGGAACGCATCCTTGGCCTCGGCGCCGCGTCGTACCTGGCGCCTGAGGAGAATCTGCTCGCCCTTGGTCTTGAAGTCGCCAGCCTCAAGTCTTTCCTCTGCTGCCTGTCCGGCCTCGATCTTCTGCGCGTAGTCGACTTCGTTCTCGGCGGTGAGCAGCTCGAATTCGCCAATGGATGTGAGATACTGACTGACCAGGTCCGTTGTGAGGCGACCTCGGTCGTCGGTGAGTTTCGAGCGCTCACGATCCTTGGCAGACCTGCTGAGCGTGTCGCGGTCCATCCGCTCTTTGGCTTCTTCGCGCTCGCGAACGGCGCGATTAACGATTGACTTGCGGGGCTTCGAACCGGTCGTCATACCGTCTCCTCCAACAGATACACGGTCGTCTTCAATGGCGGACACTCGGTCGGTCGTCTGGAAGTCCGGATCCACCAATCCGGGGGCGTGCAACCCAATATCACACAGCCACCAGCATTTGTGAACCCCTTTTCTTCTCAGCCGAAGGTAAGGAGTTCGGGCGCTTACCGCCGATTAGGGCGTCCGACTGCGAACGCCACGATCTCTCAGACGAAGGGCATTGTCTGACTCACCCGACTGGCCGCTCCGCGCCTCATCGAAGTCGAACGCACCTGAGTCCAGCCAAGAGAATGGAAGGTCGGAGAACCCGTCGATCAACGTCATGACCTTCTGGACGCCTTCAGGAGCCTCGTCCTCACAACTCTCCAACGCCGGACGAAGCGCTTCCATGTCGAGGCCGTCCTCCACCAAGGAACCGTCGACGCTAACCCTGAATCCTCCGCCGCGGAGTGTCTCAACCAGCGGAACATTTGCGCCTTCGGAGCGCAGACATGAAGACCAACGCTCGAGCTGTCCGGCCACCGAATCATCGTCGCCACCACCACGCACACCCGCCACGATCGCGATGATCAGGGCAAGCGCGACGGCAACGGCCACCAAGATCGCAGGCACGAGCCAGTCGTTGGAGATCGAGGCGCTGGAATTCGAGGCGTCATCCACGTTCGTCTTGTCTGTCATGTCACGCTCCTTGGAGAGAGTCTTGCAGCGCTCCACATGCACCGCCAGAAGTAGTATCGGCCCATGCCAGACGCAAGCACAGTCCTCATCGTCGCGCTCGCCTCGCTCGTCCTTGTTGTGATACCGGGCCCAGCAGTCATCTACATCCTCATGCGGAGCGTCAGCCAGGGGCGAACCGCAGGAATGGTCTCCGCCGTCGGCGTGAATCTCGGTTCGGCAATCCACGTTGTCGCCGCAGTGGCTGGGCTCAGCCTGCTCCTCGCGAGTTCGGCATATGCCTTCACCATCGTCAAGTGGCTCGGCGTTGCTTATCTGGCCTGGATTGGCGTGCAAACGCTGCTGACGGACGACACAGAGTTCACCTCCCCGGAAATGGATCGACAGTCCCTCAGACGCATCTTCACCCAGGGTGTTCTGGTGAACGTCCTGAACCCCAAGGTGGCGATCTTCTTCCTCGCCTTCCTGCCTCAGTTCATCGATCAGAACGGGACAAATCCCGCCCTCCAGACCTTCATCCTCGGCATGACCCTCGTGACAATTGGACTCATTTCAGACTCGGTGTACGCACTCATCGGGGGCGGACTCGGCGACTGGTTCAGACGACGCCCCGGCGCCGCCAGAGCAACCCGACTCACTGCAGGGATCACCTACCTCGCACTCGCAAGCCTGGCTGCCGTATCGGGGAACCGCAGCTCATAGCGAACTGCCGCACGAATGCGTGCAGCAACCCAACATCGATCTCGCCAAGAAATCGTTACAAGCGTTTGCTGTGACAATTGCGCAACCCTAAGATATAATTACATAGTCAGGAATTTAGGAACTATCGAGGGGACGGTGACATGCGACTCGAACTCACCAAGAAAACAGACCTCGCCTTCCAGGCCCTCGACGTGATCGCTGCTTCGGACGACGACAGGGTTTCGGGCCCGGTACTCGCTGATTCCCTGGAGATAACAACCCAGTACCTCCCCCACGTCATGGCACCGCTCACGCGGGCTGGTTGGGTCTCATCAACCTCAGGGCCGAAAGGCGGGTACGTCATCGAAGCCGACCTCGCAGGCGTGACGCTGCTCGACCTCGTCGAGGCAGTCGAGGGTGTTTTCGACGAGTCGCGATGCCTCCACCTCGGCCCAAAGCACGACGCCAACCACCACTGCGCACTCCACGATCCATGGATGCGTGCACGGTCAGCCCTCCTCGACGAACTGGACAACACCAAGCTCGATGACATGATCACGGTCACCTGACGCGAGCATGCATCTCGACCTCACCCAACGGTCCGACCTGGCTCTCCAGGCACTCGATGTCATCAACCGTGCCGACGGACAGACGGTGAGCGGCCCTGATATCGCCGGAGTCCTGCGCATATCGCCCCACTACCTCGGAACGATAATGGGACCACTCACAAGAGCAGGTTGGGTACGGTCCTCGACGGGCCCAACCGGCGGCTATCGAATCGCGGTTCTCCTCGCCGATCGTTCTGTGCTCGATCTCATCGAAGCGATGGAGGGTGCTGTCGACCGAGAGATCTGTATGCACGGCGATCCGATGCAGCCTGTTGTTGAGGCTTGCGCTCTCCACGAACCGTGGACACGGTCTCGAGACGCTCTGCTCGATGTATTGGCTGGGACGAACCTCGGAGACGTCCTCAGCAGCAGCGACAACACGATGCACAACGGACCCCATAGCGCCGACCCATCGACAGGGTCCGCCCGATGACCAAAACCTCCGTCGTCCTCGTGTTGGGGGCATTCACTCTCGCTCTCGGAGCGTGTGTGCAGGGCAGCGCATCCAGCAGCACCGACACAGACATTCCTGACATCGTCATGCCGGGAGACCCGCTCGCCGGAGCCGCCGTGTATACGGCACTATGTTCCAACTGTCACGGGAGGGATCTCCAAGGTGTCACAGGCCTCGGAAAGCCACTCGCACCGAGCGAATTCGTTGCCGGCACATCGGAGGACGACCTGGTTTCGTTGATCATCATGGGAAGATTGATCAACCATCCGGACAACACGACCGGTGTCTCGATGTTGCCACGTGGCGGCAATCCCTCGTTGGGTGACCAGGCGATCCACGACGTAGCTGCCTACATCAAAGCCCACAACTGACACCGAATGCCCTGCGAGAGGATCAAAAGCCCTTCCCTATACTTCCCACTATCCCTATATTGCCACCTAACGGATTAAGGATATTTCGTGCGGCTCGAAATGACCAAGAAATCAGATCTCGCTTTGAAGGCGATGCGCTGCATTGGCGACGCCGACGACGAGACAATCGCCGGCAAGCAGCTCGCCGAGAACCTTGGTATCACGACGCATTACCTGCCCCAGGTCATCTCCCCGCTTGTCAAGGCGGGTTGGATCTCTTCGACTCCAGGACCCCGCGGCGGTTATCGGCTCATCGCACTACTTGACGAGGTCTCTGTTCTCGATGTGATCGAGGCGATCGAAGGGCGCATTGAGGATCAGGGGTGCGTCCAGCGAGGCATTCCGTGCCCCGAATTCGATCTCTGCGCCCTCCACGATCCATGGCAGAAGGCCAGAGATGCCATGGTCATCGAGCTCGCAGCCGCAACCGTCGGTGGCAGCGTCCGGCCCTGCAAAGACCTCATCTAGATCAAAGACACGATGTAATCGGGGTTCGTTCGTATCCTTTCGACCCATGACCGATACCTCTTCAAGCCTCCCGATCTGCGTCTACTGCGGAACACAGAGACCGGCTGACGAAACCCGTTGCCCGAACTGCGGAAAAGCATGGATCGACGTCAGCGTTGACGGCCCCGAAGTACCGATGGTTCCACCTGCCAACGCCTCAGGCGCAGCAGTGGCCGGTGCGGTAGCGGCGGGCTCAGCTTCCCCTCACACTCCTGCTCAGGTCAGTTCTTCGGGGGCCACACCTCCACCAGTACCCCCACCTGCGGCCGACTCACTTTCGGGCGATGACACAGTCGAATTCGGTTTCGATGACTGGACACTGCCTCCTGAGCCAGGGGGAGGCAAGGCAAAGTGGTTCATACCGATCGTCCTCGTCCTCGCGTTTGGTGCCGTGTGGGTCTTCGTGTTCGCCGATGGCGGATCGCCATCGGCGAACACAACGCTCGTGGCCAGTGAAACCACGACGTCTCTTGCTCCGACAACAACGGCGGCCGACACAACGACGACGCAGGCCGAATCGACCACTACGAGTTCAACCACAACAACCGTTCCGTGGCCTGCAGCGGAGTCATGGCCGGCCGTTGGCAAAGCGATTCCCGTGACCGAACTCGGACTCGGAGCATCTGGTATCGGGCCCATCGATCTCGGAACGCCAATCGATGCGGCCGCAGGCGCCTTCGTCGCCAGCCTCGGCACCGCCGGCGCGGCTGGCTATGACATGAGCATGTGCGAGGGAACCGATTGGTACTGGCTCACGTGGGGAGACCTATGGGGGATCTTCGACGGATACGACAGCGACGCCACGTTCATTGCCTACCGATACGAGAGCGACGGAGAGGCCGAACCCGATCCAACGCTTGAGACTCTGTCAGGCGTCCGGCTCGGTGACACGGTTGAGACACTCACGAACACGTATGAGGCCTACACGGTCTCGTTCGAAGTGATCGACGGCAAGGACCACTTCCGCCTCTCCGATGACGGAGAGCTCCTTTTGTGGGGCCCCCTGTCGAGCGCGGAGCCCCAAGGAATCGTTGAAGGTATCTACTCGCCGGACCCTTGTCCGAGCCGAAACTGATTCTGAGCCACGTAGCGCACGGAGTGCGTACCATCTGGCCGTAGCATGTCGATTGGGTAGCACCGGGGGCTCCGTGAGTATCACCCAAACAACCGAACGCCTTGACCCCTGGTACAAACGCGCCCTCTCAGTTGCGAACGTCTTGTCAGCCATGGCTGCCATTGGCGTCTTCTACATCGGTCTGACCGTCAGAGACACCAACCTGGGCGTTGTGGTCGCCGCACTGGCTGGCGGACTGGCCGCCGGAATTGTCTGGTGGCTTGCCCATAGGCTCACTTCCGGCCCATCGCTTGAATCCTCAGTCGGCCAGCTCACACTTCTCGGAGCGATACCGGTTGACAGGTCTGGCCCAGCAGCAACACTCAACGATCCTGCAGCAGTCGACCGGTACACCGGCCTCCTCAGGGAGATCGAGGGCCAAACAACGGGTCGCGTTCTCCTCGTCAGTTCGCCGGGCCCGGGTCAGGGTGCTTCCACGGTCGCCCTGAACCTCGCCATCGCGGCAACCAAGGCAGGTCGTCGGACCATGCTTGTCGACGCAGACCCTTCACCGAACGGACTCGATAGATTCCTCTCGACAGGAGGCTCACCTGGTCTGTCCGATGTGGCCAACGGCACAGCGACCCTGTCAGACGCCACAAGAATGTGGAAGCTCGACGACGACGCCCAGTTCCCCATGCTTCCATCCGGCGACACCCTCGCAGATGCCGACGGACTCTCAGGTGTGCTCGTTGCGGACGCGCTCGACATGGTCTCAGAGCGTGCCGATCTGATCCTGATCGATGTTCCACCGGTGCTGTGGTCAGACGCAACACCGGAGCTGGGGGCACACGCGGACGGCACGATCCTCGTTGTTGCAGATTCGGCGGACGCTGAGAACGTCAACCGAGCCATTCACGATCTCGACCAGGCAGGCGCACCGGTGCTTGGATATGTTCGCAATCGATCGACAGGAGCACGAAGCCTCGCTCCTGTCTGGTGGCGACGCGCCGTGGTCCATGGCGTTGTCGCCGGAGCGCTCCTCTTCGGTCTGTTCGCCGTATACACGGGTGCTCAGCTCCTCTATTCCTGGAACCGCGTCGACACAGCGGAATTCGACATGGCGGCTGTCGCCGAGGCCGATCAGGCAGCGGACGTTGAAGAAGGTGAGCACGACGTCGAGCTCGTAGCGGGAGAAGCGGCCCCGGCGGAGACGCCGAAGACGACGGCACCCGAGCAGGCATACGAGACCTTTCTCCTCATTGGTGGCGACAAGGTTTCCGGCGCGGCGGACGTGATCCTCTATCTCGTCCAGCCGACCAACAGCGCCAAACCGTTCATGGTTTCGCTTCCCCGCGATCTGTATGTCGAGAATCCGTGCACCGGTGGCAACAGTCGCATCAATACCCTCATCCACGGATGCGAGAGGGAAGACATCAACGGCCCCAGCCTGCTCTCGTACGCAGTGAGTGGGTTCACGGGCATTGGGGTGGATCACTTCGCCATGTTCGACTTCGATGGCTTCGAGGAGATCATTGATGCCGTAGGAGGTGTCGAGATTTGCGTGGAATACGCAGTCCGCGATCAGAAGTCGGACTTGTCGCTTCCCGCAGGATGCACCACGGCGACAGGTGAGCAAGCTCTTTCGTGGGTTCGATCCCGCCACACGTTCCAGCAGGTGAACGGTTCGTGGAGGTCCGTTCCAGGCGCAGGCGATCTCCTTCGGAACCAGAATCAGCAGGACGTGATCATCGAGCTCTTCAAAGAGCTCAAGAGCTTTGACTCCCCAACAGATCTCACGGCGCACGTTGCAGGACTCGTTGATGCGTTCGTGCTCGACGACACGCTCAGCATCACCAAGGCAGTCAACCTCGCATGGGGAATGCGGGACATCGATCTTGAAGACATCAATCGACTTGAGATTCCCGTACGACTGACGCGCTCCACGACTGACCAGTCGATCCTTGTCTCGACCATGCCATTCGACGAGGTTCTCATCGCGATATACGGCGGAAGTCTCCCTTCGGAGGACGGCACGGCCAGAGAGTCCGCAGCGCTGGCCGAGTAACCCTTACAATGACCGAAACCTTTGCGAGGAACTGAGTGACCACTCCCCAGGACCCATATGACAATCCACCGGGTTGGACCGACCCGTACGCCGACCTGACCGACATTTCAGGGGACGATCCGCTGCCGCCGATGGAACCGCCAACCACACCACCGGCGCAACCACCGAGTTCCCCTCTGCTCACGGGGCTCATCATCGGGCTGCTCCTCATCGCGCTCTCTGTCGCGGTGTTCCAACTACTCGGCCGAGAAGACGACGGCACCGCGGCGGGCACGACAACAACAACCAGTGGCGACTCGACGACGACGACAGACGGATCGGTCACGACAACCACAGGCGATGGAACAGAGACGACGACGTCCATTCCGAGTGCCGATCCATATCCACCGGTGGATCCGCCGATTCCCGTCGAGGACATGAAGATGATCACGAACGGCATGCGGATCAACGACAACGACATCCCAGACATCGAGTTCGGGGCTGATGCTGATACGGCGATCGGCCGATTGGTGGCGTCGTTCGGTCCGTCGACAGGCGACACCGGATGGCAGGTCTCGACTGGAGGGTTTGGCGTGTGTGCGGACGAGTTCGAACGGATCGTGACGTTCGGCACCTACGCGGCGATCGTCACGAAACCCGGTGGACAGGAGCTCTACAACGGATACCGCCAGGACCTCGTCTACGGGGACATCACCCACGAGGCGGCGAGCCTCGAGACATTGAGCGGGCTGAAGCTTGGCGACACCGTCGCGACCCTTCAGGATATCTACTCCGGTGCGACGGTCTCGTTCCAGGAGGATCCCAAGCTCGGTGACGTGTACCTCGTCGAAGGATCGTCATCGGGCAACCTGTTGCTCTGGGGCCCGGTCGAGGGCGCGGATGCAGGCGACCGGATCACCGGCATCTACGCACCCGATATCTGCAACCGATAGAGGCAACGGGAACCCTTCGGGTTCCTTGGGAGTCAGCTCCGCAGACTCCAGGCAACCACTCCACAGGCCCCACGCTTGACCAGACGCCGGTGGGCGTGACGTTGCCCTACAATGTCGGCGCATGAAGCCGAGCTATTTCACCGCCCTACTCATTGGAGCCGTTACAGGCGTCGTGCTTGCGCTGTCCCTCACGCTGTATGTGGCAGCGACCGGTGGTATCCCCTCAGTGGACGCCGTCGTCGACGGCTCTCGCGTGGTGCCCGTCTTTGCGCCACCAGCATCGGCACTTTGGATCATCGTGATTCTCACGAGCGGCGTCGGAGGTCTCATTGTTGCCGTCGCAACCAAAGCGGTTGCTCGAGCGATCGACCCTGACGCCGAGTCGGCCTCCCTCGCCGTGATCGCCCCCCTCGGATTTGTCGTGGGTACGGTGATCGGAATGGCCGTCTTCCCGCTTGGCACGCTGGTGCTCGGCACCATCGAGCAGGGAACCGCCACACTCAGCGTCGTACAGCTTGTATCACTCGCTGCGGTCACAGGGTTGGTTGCGGGTGGCCTCATCGCGTGGTTCTCGTACATTCTCGCACGACCCCCACACGTCGAGGCGGACGAGTCGATCCACATGGACCTCGTCGACAGGTCGGCGTAGCCCTACCAACACGTACGTGTTTCTCACAACTTCCTTTGGAGCTACCGGTTGTCGCGGACCGCGTGAGCTGGTTGCCTGAAGTCTTCAGGAATCCGCAGTATTCCTGAAGACTTCCAAGCAACGCATCGCGGGAACGCCAAAGGCGTTCCTCGCTTCATGCGTTGCCGTGGACAACGTCGTCGGCGATGAGTGCGGAATCTGATCCCTCGTGATACATGACCTTCACCGGCTCGCCGGAAACGAGATGGTCGCGAAGGTGCATCGGCGGGCTTCCCATTACGGTCATACCATCGCCAGGAAAAAACTTGTAACTGTCTCCGCTTGAGTCGAGCACCACGAAGCTCTCTATGGCAGTGAGATCGCCCGTCACTTCTATGACGAGGCCGACGACCTCTCCTTCAGTGCTCTCAGATGTCGCGCACGCGGACACCGCGATAGCGAGAACAACCAGGAAGATCAATGCACGCACGCTATTGGTCCAGCAAGGCTTCGACCTCGCCAACTCCGAGAACACCATCGAATCTGCCACCAACGACTCCTGACTCGTCTGTTACGAATACCCACGGCTCAGTTGGCAGACCGAACGCGACAACGGCCGGCACAAGGTGATCGAAGTCCGGAGCGAAGCCCGGTTCGTTGAAGCCTCCGTATACCTCGATATGGAGGAAGTCAACGTCCGGATACTCGGCTGACATCGCCTTCGTCTGGGCGAGCATCGGACCGCACGCAGCTGATGTGCAATAGGCGGGCGTCGCAAAGATCACGACCGTCTTTCGGCCGTTGGACAGAGCTTCATCGAGCGAAACCTCATACAACGAGAGGAGCGGGTCCGTGTCCGTGGTCAGATCTTCGATCGGTGTATTCGGCACCGTCGGCGTTTCGACCTGCGGTGCGACCTCCCCGATTGCCGTCGTTGTTGGTTCGGCCGCGATATCGATGAGGAACGGCTCCGTCTCCTCTCCCGTGGAAATGGCGAAGTCGATCTGCCATGTCCCTGCCCGGTCGAACGGTACGTCGGCCAGATAGAGGCCGAAGGCGTCTGGCACCACCCATGTGAACGTTGCATCGGCTTCGATCTTGGTATCTGGTGCGTCGAGCGGTGAAGCAACAAGCGTGACCATCTCGTCTGGGCTTCCTCGACGTCTTCCGTCCAGCTCATGAACAGCGAACAGCAATCGGTCATCGCCAACTGCTGGATCAGATGACGCTCGGATTCCGATAAGAGGGTCAGGCTGAGAAGCCGATGAGCAGCCAGTTGCCAGAAGGGCGAGCACAGCAATAGCTACGAAGATCCGGCGCATGTCAGGAACGTACTACGTACGTATAGATATCTACTACGTTCGTCGGATGTCGATCATTGCGTGGATCCTTGCGCTTTTCATCACCGCTGCGGCTGCTTCCCTTCAGGGCACAGTCGGGCTCGGGTTTGCCATGATCTCGGTCCCCCTGCTTTCGCTCATCCACCCAAGCCTCGCCCCTGTGCCACAACTTCTCGTCGCGCTGCCACTCACCCTTGCTGTGCTTTGGCGCGAGAGACGCGCCGTCGACCTTCACGGGTTCTGGTGGCTCATCGTTGGGCGTATCCCTGGCGCATTCATAGGTATTGGCCTGTTGGCAGTTGCCTCTCAGCGCGTTCTTGATGTATTCATTGCCCTTGTCGTGCTCGGCGCAATCGGTGTGATTGCCATGGGTGTCCATGTCAAGCGCACGCCAACATCGAAGGTCGCTGCAGGGGTGGCCTCAGGAACGACGGGGGTGGTCGCATCCATCGGCGGTCCACCTGTTGCACTCGTCTACTCGCGCGAAGACTCAGACACGATCCGTTCGACCCTCGCCGCGGTGTTCACGTTCGGTATCTCCACGTCGATCATGTTCCGATACTTCAGCGACAACATCTCGTGGGAAGACGTCCACGTCGCATTCGTCCTTTTGCCGGCCGTTGCCGTGGGATACGTGGCTTCCAATCTGGTCACGGATCGAGTGAGCCAGAAGCACGTGCGCGTTACGATCCTCGTTGTCAGCGGACTTGCCGCAGGAGCACTCCTCGTGCGAGCGATCGCGTTCTAGGGGATCACTCGAAGCACCGGACCGTCTGATCGATTGGCTAGGGAGTATCTGACTCGATCGATCCAACGTCGAACGAGTCCATGACGGCTCCGAGCGCACCAAAGAGCTCTCCCACCGCCCAGATCAGCACGAAGAGCATCAGGACGAGAACGCAGGCCGTCAGAATTCCACGAATCCATCCGATCCAGCCCCTGCCTCCGCTCGTAATAGCACGCCACGTATCGGCGAAGAGGCCGCTCTCGGACTCCGCTGGTGGTGTGGCGGGGCTTTCGAGATCCGGGTCTGGGTCGTCGGCGACTTCAACGGCTGGCTGCTCCAGCGTCGAGATCTTCTTGTCGCTATCCAGGCCGGGGGCCGAAACCGTCGCAGTCTTGAATTCGTCAGGATCGATCTCGAGAATCGCAGCAAGCTTGGGGACGACAGACGCAGCCGGGGTGACCTCACCACGTTCCCAACGCCTGACCGAGGACGAGGAGCGACCGATCGCAGATGCCAGCTGGCCAAGCGACATGCTCTTCTCCAGACGGGCGTCACGAATCATCGCCCCGAGTTCTTCATGCCTGGTCATGACCCGAGTGTAAATCAGACCTCAGCTATGACGTGTCAGACGCCCAATGCTTGCCGCAGACCGGAAGCTATTGTTGGAGCACGTTCGGAAAGGATCGCAATGGCCACTCAGATCTCAACCCTCGCTGAACTCCTCACGAACAGTGTTGCGAGCTACGCGGATAATTCACTATTTGGACAGCGCAGCGACGACGGCAGCTGGCACTGGACGACGTACGGCGAGTTCGGTGAAAGCGTCGAGAAGGCCAGAGGCGGATTGGCGTCGCTCGGAATCGGTCACGGGGACCGGGTTGCAGTAATATCGGACAACCGCGTCGAATGGGCCGTCGGTGCATACGCGACGTACTCGCTTGGCGCCGCATGGGTTCCGATGTACGAAGCCCAGACGCAGAAGGACTGGGTCTTCATCCTCAAGGACTGCGGAGCGAAGGTCCTCTTCGCCGCAACAGACGGAATCAGAGCCCAGGTTGAGGAAGTGTCCGATCAACTCCCTGCCCTTCAAACCATCG
>Ga0255048_10000859_pt1 | contig 22281 bp, 24 predicted proteins | sample JV7_2_2_MG_FD_183619 | JGI IMG/M metagenome (GOLD analysis project Ga0255048, IMG submission 183619) | Seawater microbial communities from Jervis Inlet, British Columbia, Canada - JV7_2_2 | ecosystem: Environmental > Aquatic > Marine > Inlet | place: Canada: British Columbia | collected 2016-10-06
CTGGCGCAGGTGATCGATAGCGCCGGTCGCCCTATCCGTGACCGGATCGACGCCGAGTCCGACAACGTCGATCACCTGCGGGTGCCCGACGACACGGGCCCATTGCTGCGCAGGGCCCTCGATCACGTGGCCAATCCGGCCGCCGACGCCAATCCGGCCATCGACTCAGGGGTCGATCCCAAAGGTGTTGCCGACACCGGCAACGGCACCGGCGACGACACCGGCAACGGCGGCGACGGCACCACACCCGAGGCATGAGCGTTCTGATCCGACGCCCAACGGGCGATACGCTGCACGAAATGGAACAGGACACGACCCTGGCCGACACAACCGAAGTCGACGAGCATGACGACCAAATCGTCGATGAGCTGTTGATCGAAGAGATCTCGATCGACGGCATGTGCGGCGTCTACTGAGTCGGCCCCGAGACCGTGACCGCCGTCGATGTGCCGCGCGCTCTGCTCGACCGGGCGCTCGCTCTCGATCCGCGCGTGGCGCTCCGCCCCGAGCCGTTCGGTGCTCTGGCGTACCACTACGACACGCGCCGTTTGGTGTTCTTGAAGCACCCTGACGTCGTGTTGGTCGTCAAGGCCCTCGACCGGCACGACTCTGTCGCAGACACACTCGCCGCCTGCGAGATCGCTCCGGACCGCTACCCGGCGTTCGAACGTGCGCTGTCTAGTCTGATCGAGTCGGAGGTGCTCCATGACCGCATTGGTTGAGCGACTAAAGGGTGGGCTCGAGGCCCCGATCTGTCTTACGTGGGAGCTCACCTACGCCTGCAACCTCGAGTGCGTTCACTGCCTCTCGTCGTCGGGCCGGCATGATCCTCGCGAACTCACCACGGACGAGGCCAAGGCCGTACTCGACGAATTGCAGGCGATGCAGGTGTTCTACATCAACATCGGCGGCGGCGAGCCGATGATTCGACGCGATTTCTTCGAGCTCGTCGAGTACTCGGTCTCGAAGGGCATCGGCGTCAAGTTCTCCACCAACGGCGCATTCATCGGCGCCGCCAGAGCGCGCCGGTTGTCCGAGTTGGACTACGTCGATATCCAGATCAGCCTCGACGGCGCCGACGCCGCCACCAATGATGCCGTGCGTGGCAAAGGTACGTACGCGACGGCGATCCGCGCCATGAACCACCTCCGCAACGCCGGCTTCGGTGCTTTCAAGATCTCGGTCGTCGTCACCCGCCACAACGTCGGCCAACTCGATCGGTTCAAGGCGCTCGCCGATTCCTACGGCGCCGAGCTGAGGGTCACACGTCTGCGCCCGTCGGGTCGCGGCACCGACGTCTGGGACGGTCTGCACCCAACCAACCCACAGCAGCGTCAGGTATACCGGTGGCTGCTGGCGCACGGCGAGAACGTGCTCACCGGGGATTCGTTTTTCCATCTCAACGCTCTCGGCGAGGAGAACCTGCCAGGCCTCAACCTGTGCGGCGCCGGCCGCGTCGTGTGCCTGATCGACCCGATCGGAGACGTCTATGCCTGTCCGTTTGTGGTCCAAGACCAGTTCAAGGCCGGCAGCGTGCTCGACGCGGGTGGTTTCAGCCAAGTCTGGAAGCACAGCGAGCTGTTCGGGGACCTGCGCCGCCCACAATCGGTCGGAGCGTGCGCGTCGTGCGGATCGTTCGATCCCTGCCAGGGCGGCTGTATGGCCGCCAAGTTCTTCACCGGCCTGCCGCTCGACGGCGCCGACCCCGAATGTGTCTGGGGCGACGGGGAAATGGCGTTGGCCGGGGTGCCCGCCGGTGCGGCGCCGAAGCCGATGATGGACCATTCCAAGCCGCCGCCCCCGACGCCGGTCTCGTTCGGACGAAAGTAGCTTCGTCAGCGTGTGGACCCTGCTCTTACCGGTCGCCTATCTGATCGGCACATTTCCGAGCGCCTCGCTGGTGGCGCGCGCCAACGGCATCGACATCCGCACGGTCGGGTCTGGCAATCCCGGCGCCTCCAACGTGGCTCGTGTGCTCGGCTGGCGGCGCGGCGTGTGGGTATTCGTGCTCGACGCCGCCAAGGGCGCTCTGGCCGCAGGATTGGGGCTCGTCGCCGACGGGCGTCCCGCCGGGTACTGGCTGGGCGCAGCGGCCGTGATCGGTCACGTGTTCCCCGTATGGCAGCGATTCCGCGGCGGTAAGGGGGTCGCCACCGGGGGTGGCATCTTCGCCGCCCTGTCCCCGATCGTGTTTGTGTCGATCGGGGCGCTCTGGTTCGTGCTGTCCAGGTTCACCAAGAAGGCGTCCGTGGCATCGATCGTCACGGTCTCGTTGCTCCCCGTCGGAGTCGGACTGCGTCAAAATCGAGCGTGGGAGGTCTTCGCCACGGCAGGTATCTGCGCGCTCGTAATGATTCGCCATCTCGGCAACATCAAGCGCCTGGCCACGCGCAAGGAAAACGCCCTCAGCTGACGATCTCGAGCAGCGGCGTCAAATCGAGGGTGTCGAGCGACGGCAGATGTACGTCGACTGCGTCGTGCAACAGGTATTGCCAAAAGTCGTAGCGAAAGAAGTGCCGGCCCTCCCTGATCACATAGTTGAGCAAGAAGAAGCGGTAGGCCTCTTTCAGAAACAAGACCTCGTGCTCGGCGAGTGGGAAGACCTCGTGATAGGCCTGCAGAAACCGCCGAAACCGAGGTTCGAGCAGTGTGTGTGACCCATATGTGAACGAGCTGCGGTCACCGGTCCGCGACGACACCCGCGAAAGAAAGTAGAAGTCGAGCAGGCGTGACTCGATCCGGAACCAGTCATAGTCCCAGCGGCTGAACAACCGGAACGAACCGGGATCGGCCGGGTCGGGCTCGATCGAGAAGTTGCCGAGATTCCAGTCGATCAGGATCGGGATCTTCTGCCAATAGTCGTACCCCGACTCGTGAACCGCCATCAGGAACCGGTGCGTTTGCCGGCGCACGAGATCGAGGCGGCTCTGGTCCAGGCCGAACTGTTCGCCGGCGCTGCGTGACGCCAGCATCTCGAACAGATTGACGGCGTCGCTCTTGGCGGTTTTCGAGGGTGGCGGGATCAGCCTCGTAACGGCTGCACAGGCACGATGGAACTTGGCCAACTCGCGGCCGAGATTCGCAACCTCGGAGTCGCTCAAAACCTTGGGTAGCCGGTCACGGTGAGCGACTTCCTCGTAGAACACCGCCCACATCTCGCCGTCGTACCACAGGTAGGGCTCGTCATTAGATGTGAGCACGCTGGCCATGAAGTTCTCGTATGGCCCACCGTGCAACAGATGGGTCGCACGATGTAGACGGTCGTGATCTTCGGCGAACAAGAAGAATGAGCCATAGTTCGACGACTTGGCGATCACCCTCGACCCGTCGTCGAGGTGGAGGCGGAACACCCGATTGGTCGACACCATCGCGCTCAGCTCCTCGACGCGCGAGATCGTTCGCGGGTCGCCATAGTCACCCCAGGCCGCTTCGATCACCTTGCGATGCCGGGCATCGGTCGCGTCCACGACGAGAGCCTGCCATACCGGCCGACACCGTGGACACTCCCGCCAGAGGGTCGATCACGTTGCCGGGAGATCGACGGCGGGTGTGCCGGCGCCCCGAGGTTGGTGGTGCTCGCCCTGACGAGTCCGCACGAGCACGAATACCATCCGTTGGCATCTTCGCTGCGGCTGTTCGGTCGCCGCCGGCTCGGTTCAGCGTGCGCCCGCTGGGAAAGCGCTGTAGGTCGAGCGCCTAGTGTCGCGGCACATGGAAATGCACTGGGCAACCGCGTGGGAATCAATCGCCGACGCCATCCCCGACGCCCCGGCGGTCACCAACGGTGATCTCACCCGGACCTGGGCCGAGTTCGACGACCGCGCAGCACGGGTCGCGGCCGCTTTCGTTGCCGCCGGTTTGGGGACGGACTCAAAGATCGGTCTGTACCTGTACAACGGCAACGAGTACCTCGAGGCCCAGTACGCGGCGTTCAAGACGCGCGGCGTGCCGGTCAACGTCAACTACCGCTACCTCGACGACGAGCTGTGGTACCTGCTCGACAACTCCGATGCCGAGGCGCTGGTGTACCACAGCTCGCTCTCGGATCGCGTCGAACGGGTCGCTAGCCGACTGCCCAAGTTGAAGTTCTTGGTCGAGGTCGACGACGGTGGCGATCACCACGTCGACGGCGCCGTCTCATACGACGACGTGATCGCAGGCAACGCCCCGATGCCGCGAATCGAACGTTCCGAGGACGACATCTACATGCTCTACACCGGCGGCACCACCGGTATGCCCAAGGGCGTGATGTACGACATAGGCCTGTTCACCGGTTTCTTCAGCCAACTCGCATTTGATTCGATGGGGATTCCGGTCCCCGATGGCGCCGCCGAACTTGCCCCTCTGGTTGCTCACATGCACAGCCAAGGGACGGCGACCGTGTCGATTACCGGTGCACCGTTGATGCACGGAACCGGCCTGTGGCTGGGCGCCATGATGCATCACCTCGCCGGCGGGCATGTGATCACGCTGACCGGCCGCAGCCTTGACGCCGACGAACTCCTGGCGACGATGCAGCGCCACGGAGTGACACACAACACGATCGTCGGCGACTCGTTCTCGAAACCGATCATCAGCGCTCTGCGAGCAGCGATCGAGCGGGGCGAACCGTACGACACCTCAGCGCTCAAGATGATGGTCTCGTCGGGAGTGATGTGGACCACCGAGGTCAAGGAGCAATTGCTCGACCTGATTCCACAGGTCGTATTGCTCGACGCGATCGGATCCAGCGAAGGATCGATGGGAAATCAGGTCACGATGCGCGGCGTCAAATCCGAGACGGCGAAGTTCGCCGCCAACCCCGCTACAAGGGTGTTCAGGGAGGACGACACCGAAGTCGTGCCCGGTTCGGGAGAGATCGGAATGGTAGCCGCCGCCGGCTTGGTGCCGTTGGGCTACTTCAAGGACCCTGAGAGATCGGCCCGCACGTTCCGCACGATCAACGGCGTGCGTTACTCATTCCCCGGCGACCTCGCCCAGCTCGACGCGGACGGCAACCTGATCCTGCTCGGTCGTGGCAGCCAGGTCATCAACTCCGGCGGAGAGAAGATCTACCCCGAAGAGGTCGAAGAAGCCGTCAAACGCGTCGACGGTGTCGTCGATTGCCTGGTGGTCGGCATCGACGACGAGAGGTTCGGCCAGGCGGTCACGGCTGTGGCTTCGCTGGCGCCCGAGGCGTCGGTCAGCGAAGCCGATGCGATCGGCTCGGTCAAGACCCAACTGGCCGGATTCAAGGCCCCCAAGCGGGTCGTGTGGGTTGACGAGGTGCCCCGATCCCCGAACGGCAAGGCCGACTACAAGGCGGCCAGGCAGCTCGCGATCGACGGCTTGGACAGCTGACCGTCGGGCGACCCGGCTCCGGCATCATTGCGTCGCCTCAAGCGAAGACGGCACCCGATGCAGCTTCCGCGCGATCACCGCCTGTACATGTCAGTCGGCGCCGCGGAAGCGCCGCAGGCGCAGCGAGTTCGTCACGACGAACACGCTCGAGAAGGCCATCGCCGCCCCCGCAATCGCCGGTGACAGCCGACCCGACATCGCCAATGGAATCGCCAGCACGTTGTAGGCAAACGCCCAGAACAGGTTGCCCTTGATCGTGCCGAGCGTGCGCCGCGACAACCGGATCGCATCGGCGGCCGAGTTGAGATCGTTGCGTACCAGCGTGAGATCGCTGGCTTCGATCGCCACATCGGTGCCACTGCCCATCGCGATCCCGAGATCGGCAGCGGCCAGCGCTGCTGCGTCATTGACGCCGTCGCCGACCATCGCGACGACCTTTCCGGCCGACTGTAGATCGGTGATCACGGCGACCTTGTCGGCCGGCATCACCTCGGCGATCACCCGCGTGATCCCGACCTCTGCTGCGATGAAATCCGCTGTCGTACGGTTGTCTCCCGTCAGCAGAACAGGCTCGAGACCAAGCTCGCGGAATCGCCTGAGCGCGGCTGCGCTGGTCGGCTTGACGGTATCGCTGACGGCGAGGTGCCCGAGCACGGTGCGATCGGGGCGCCGCAGTTCGACCAACGTCTCGCCCGGACCGATCTCGACGTCGCCTGTCGGACGTCCGACCTGCAGGGCTACGTCACCGACTACCCCCTCGACACCAGCCCCTGGGCGACTCACGAACTCTGTCACGGTTGCAAGCGTTCCGAACCTTGCGACTGCCGCCGCCGCGATCGCCTTGGCAATCGGGTGCTCACTCCCCGACTCGAGCGCACCGGCCAGGCGCAATAACTCGTCCGGGTCGACGTCGGTGGCTGGGCGCACCGCGACCAACGCCATCGTGCCCGTCGTCACCGTGCCGGTCTTGTCGAGCACGATCGTGTCGACCCGGCGGGTGCTCTCGAGCACCTCCGGACCCTTGATCAGAATCCCGAGCTGGGCACCGCGCCCGGTTCCGACCAGCAGCGCGGTCGGAGTGGCAAGTCCGAGAGCACACGGGCAGGCGATGATCAGTACGGCCACGGCGGCGCTGAACGAACGCTCGGTCTCGCCCGTGCGGACCAACCACAGAGTCAATGTCACCACGGCGAGGCCGATCACGATCGGCACGAACACGGCGGCGACTCGGTCGGCGAGGCGCTGCACGGGGGCCTTGCCCGATTGGGCGTCTTCGACCAGACGGGCCATCGTCGCCAACTGAGTGTCGGCGCCGACCCGGACCGCCTCGACGACGAGGCGTCCGTGCTCGTTGACTGTCGCCCCGATCACAGGATCGCCTTCGCCGACCTCGACGGGAACACTCTCGCCGGTCACAAGCGACTGGTCGACCGCCGAGGCTCCCGCCACGACACGACCATCGGTGCCGATCTTCTCGCCGGGTCGCACGACGAACCGGTCGCCGACGCGCAGCTGCTCGACCGGCACCCGACGTTCGCTGCCATCGGCTTCGAGCACTGCGACATCCTTGGCGCCGAGGTCGAGCAGTGCCCGCAGCGCATCGCCCGCCCGCCGCTTGGCCCTGGCCTCGAAGTACCGGCCGGCGAGGATGAACGCCACGACCGTCGAGGCCACCTCTAGATAGATGTGATGACCGCCGTTCGCTGGGCCGACGTCGAGCGACATCGACATCTCCATCCCGATCTCACCGGCGGAGGTGAACAACAGTGCCCACAGCGACCACAGATACGCAGCGGTGACACCGACGGAGATCAGCGTGTCCATCGTGGTCTGACGGTGGCGCAGGTTGAGGACCATCGCCCGATGGAACGGCCACGCAGCCCAGCTGGCAACCGGGGTGGCCAAGACGAGCGCCACCCACTGCCAACCGTCAAATTGGAGGGCGGGGATCATCGAGAGCAACAGCACCGGGAGGCCCAGCGCCACGGCCACGATCAGCCGCTTGCGAAGGATCTCCACGCGATCAGGCCGCTCGTGATCGGGCGACGGCAACTGGGCGCCGTAGCCGGTCGCTTCGATCGTGGCGATCACGTCGGTCAGTTCGATCGAGTCATCCCGGATCCGAACCCGCGCCTTTTCGGTCGCATAGTTCACAGCCGCGCTGACGCCGTCGACCTTGTTGAGCTTGCGCTCGATTCGTGAGGCGCACGCCGCACACGTCATCCCGGTGACGTCGAGGTCGAGGTAATCGATACTCGAGTTGGTAGTTGTGCCTGGCACAACTACCAACTCAGGTGACGTCGAAGCCGGCTTCATCGATGGCCGCCACGATCGCCGCGCGGTCGAGGCCGGTTCCGGCCACGACGACGTCCTTGGTGTCGAGATCGACATCGACGCCGGCGACGCCGGCGACGCCGCCGACCTCCTTCTTGACCGAGGCCTCGCAATGGCCACACGTCATTGCGGGAACAGAGAAGGTGAGGGTTTCGGACATGATGACTCCTTGTTTGGACTCGGCGTTAGGACTTGACGAGACGCTCGATCGCGCGGCTCGCCTCGGTGATGATTCGATCGCTCTCTACCGCATCATCAGATTGCACGGCATGGGTGACGCAGTGGCGGAGATGGTCGTCGAGTAACCGCACCGCAACACTTTGCAAGGCACGCGTTGCCGCTGACACCTGGGTCAGCACATCGATGCAATAGATGTCGTCGTCGACCATCCGTTGCAGCCCGCGAATCTGCCCCTCGACCCGCTTCAGACGAGCGAGCACCGCCGCCTTGTCGTCGTGGTACCCGGGGTTAGCCATACTCATACCCTACCGGGGTATTCCGATCAGCGCTAGGGCCGATCGTCCCGGCGCCGGTCAGACGAGCAGTTTCTCGGCGAGGAACTCGAGTACGCGCTCGACACCTGCATCGTCGCGCTGCTCGGTCAGCACCGAATGATCACGTTTGGATCGGCTGGGCAGCTCGATCGCGATGAAGGCGTCACCAAGTTCTTGGCGCAGGGTGTCGAACCGGGTTCCGACGACCTTGTCCTCGGTGAAGCGCAGGCCCAACACCTCGCAACCGTCGGCGGCACGTTGGATCACCGCCGCTTGATCGTCGGGCGACAGCCCCAGATTCCCACCGGCATCGCCCTTGCCACGGGCGATCGGGAACGAAGGCTGCGATAACACCGGCGCAACCATGACGTCGTCGACCATCATCGAGAGCGCAAAGCCGCCGCTGAAGCACATCCCGACCGCACCGACACCGGGGTCACCGAGTTCGAGGTGGATTGCGCGCGCCAGCGCCCGCAACCAGGACGTGACCGGCGAAGTGCGATTGAGCGCCCACGATGTGAACTCCTTGGAGATACAGACCTTGGCGAGGCTGTTCATGATGTACGGCAAGCTGACGTCCTTGCCAGGGGTACCGACGAGATCGGGCATTACCACCGTGAAACCGCGTGCGACGACCATTTCAGCGAACTCAGCCACCTTGGGTGTGATCCCCGGAATTTCATGGATCACGATCACGCCGGGGCCGCTCCCCTTGCGATAGGTCTCGTGACTGAAACCGGCCGCAGAGAACGACGAGCGCTCCCAACTCCCGAGCAGGTCGCTCATCGCAGTCTCCTCATCGCAGTCTCCTCATTGCAGACTCCTCAGGGCATCGAGCGCCTTGGCTGCGAGATCTTCGGTTCCGGTTCGGAACAAGTCGAGCATCTCTGGGTCGACCTCGGCACCCATCGCACCGTGCAGGTGTCGGGCGTACACACCCTCGCTGATAACCGCCAGGCGCCACGATGAGAACGCCACGTAGTAATCGATCAGCGATACGTCGCGCCCCGTCCGGCCGGCGTACCGATCGACCACCTCGGCGAATGACATGAACCCTGGGGCACTGCTGGGATCATTGTGGCGACCCTCGCCATCGGCCGCCACCCAGTACACGCCGAGGTACCCGAGATCGGCGAGCGGATCGCCCAGCGTGCAGAGCTCCCAGTCGAGCACGGCGACGATCCGGCCGTGCTCGACATCGGTGATGCAGTTCCCGAACCTGTAGTCGCCGTGGGCGATCGACACGCCATGTTGAACCGGCACGTTGGCGGCCAAGTGGTCGGCGACCTCGTCGATCGCCGGCAGTTCACGGGTCTTCGAGTTTGCCCACTGTGTCGACCAGCGCTTGATCTGGCGCTCGACGTATCCTTCGCGTCGGGCGAGGTCACCGAGCCCGATCGCATCGACGTCGGCATCGTGCAGGTCGGCGAGCACGTCGACCAGGTGCTCGCACGTTTGACGCCGCAGTTCGGGAGCGAGAGTTTCGGCTCGCTCAGGACTGTCGAGCACCACGCCAGGCACGTATTGCATCACATAGAACGGTGCGTCGTTGACAGATTCGTCGATGCACAGCCCGAGCGTGGCCGGCACCGGCACGCCGGTCAGAGCGACGGCCGAGATGATCCGGTGCTCGCGTGCCATGTCGTGGGCGGTGGCCAACACATCGCCGATCGGCGGACGCCGCAGCACGAATTGTCGATCGGCCGCATCGCTGACGAGATAGGTCAGGTTCGAGCGACCGCCGACGATCAGATCGAACCGGAACGGCGCAACGGCGCCCTCGATGTTGGCCGAAAGCCAGGCGGTGACTCGGTCGCGATCGATGCCCTGCACAGAGTGGACCGTAGTGCTACGGCGGATCGAACCGGAACGGCGAAACGTCGGTGCGCGGGACTGGGCCTCAGCCGGGACGGGCCACAACGGTGACCTTGCCCCAGCTGACTTTCCCGATCTTGACGACCGTGCCCGAGTTGGGGGCGTGGATCAGCTGTCCACCGCCGAGATAGATGCCGACATGGCTGATCGGCGAATAGTAGAAAATCAGGTCGCCGGGTTGAGCCGCGGCGGGCGGCACACGTGGGATAGCCGCAGCCTGAGCACGCGAGTTGCGGGGCAGATATACACCGGCCTTCCCCCACGCGTAGTGGGTCAGACCCGAACAGTCGAACGACACGCCGGGATTCGAAGTTGCGTAGCGATATGGCACCCCGAGCTGACCCTGAGCGGCCTGGATCGCGATCCCCGCCCGGCCCGAAACCGAAGGAATATTGATGGCCGGTGCCGGTGCCGGAGCCGGTGCCGGAGCCGGACCCGGAGCCGGAGCCGGAGCCGGTGTGCTGTCGCCGTCAGTGCCGGTCGTGCCACCGGCTGGATTACCGCCGGTTGGATTGCCGCTGGTCGCGGCGCCGCCGGTCGTGCCGCCACCACCAGCGTTTGCAGAGGCACTCGCGACAGCCTGCTGGGAAGCCGCGTATTCGGCCTGCAGCTTTGCAAAGGCGGCCGCCGCCCGTCTCTGCTCTTCCTCTTCGATCAGAGCGCCGAGCCGAGTCTGTTCTATGTCGCGGCGCTGTGTGTACTCGGCGGTCAGCGATTCGGTCTGCTCTTGCTTCTCATTTATCGTGCGGGTGAGGGCTTCGGACTGTGCTCGCTTTGACTCGAGGTCCTTGCGCTCGGCGTCGAGATCACCGATCAATTCGTCGAGATCGTCGGTGGTGCTGGTGCCGACGCTGAGGGCGACCCTGCTGTACTGGTCGCGGCGCAAGCCGTCGCCGTATTGGTCGGCGTTCGAGAACAATGGACCCAGCACGTCGGCGCCGTTTCCGGTGAAGGCCCGAATCGCCACCTCGGCAAGATCCCCACGCAGCGAGTTGAGCTCGGCCTGCTTGTCGGCGACACGCTGCTCAGAAGCGACGATCTCGATATCGAGCTGGTTCTTGGTGTCGACCGCTTCTGCATAATCCTCGGCGAGCACGTCGGCCTGCGAGTGCAGCCGATCGAGTTCGTCGACAATCCGCTCGACCTCGCGACGCTGATCTGAGACCGTGGCCGCAACGGCCTCGGGAAACATGGCCGGCAGGGTCATCGTGAGCGCTGAGGCGACGAGCACGACCCGTCCGAGACGAGCGGGAGAAGGCAACTTCATAGGACGAGTCGAAAGTGTATCGAATATTACGAACGCGTTGCGATCGGGGTCCAATTGTTTCGTTTCGCAGCAGGCGTCCCGAAATTTTCCGAGATCAGCAGGCCTTTCCCACTCGCTACTCCCACTCGATCGTGCCAGGCGGCTTGGACGTGATGTCGTAGGCCACGCGGTTGATGCCGGGCACCTCGCTGATGATCCGCTGCGACATCTTCTCGAGTAGGTCGTACGGCAGCCGCGCCCAGTCGGCGGTCATCGCGTCGTCGCTGGTGACGGCGCGGATGATGATCGGGTGGCCGTAGGTGCGCTCATCGCCCATCACTCCCACCGAACGGATGTCGGGCAACACGGCGAATGCTTGCCAGATCTCACGTTCGAGGCCGGCCGATGCGATCTCCTCACGGACGATTGCATCGGCTTCTTGCAGCGTCGCGACCTTGTCGGGGGTGACCTCGCCGATGATCCGCACACCCAGCCCAGGACCCGGGAACGGCTGGCGCCACACCATCTCGTCGGGCAGGCCCAGCTCGATGCCGAGCGCCCGGACCTCATCCTTGAAAAGGTCGCGGAGCGGCTCGATCAGCTCGAGTGTCATGTCTTCGGGCAACCCGCCGACGTTGTGGTGACTCTTGATGACATCGGCGGTGCCGTCGGCACCGCCGCTCTCGATCAGGTCGGGGTACAGCGTGCCCTGCACCAGGAACGCCGCCTCGGTCAGTCCGCCGGTGTTCTCCTCGAAGATCCGGATGAACTGCTCGCCGATGATCTTGCGCTTCGTCTCGGGCTCGGTCACGCCCGCCAGCGCCTCGAAGTAGCGGTCGCCGGCACTGACGTGGATCAACTCGAGGTTCATGTTGCGTCCGTAGGTCTCGACGATCTGAGCGCTCTCGTCCTTGCGCATCAGTCCGGTGTCGACATAAATGCAGGTCAGTTGGTGACCGATCGCCTTGTGCACGAGGGCGGCGGCAACCGACGAATCGACGCCACCAGAGAGCGCACAAATCGCCCGCTGGTCGCCGACCAGGGCGCGGATCTTGGCCACCTGACGATCGACGACCGACGCCATCCGCCAACTCGCGTCGCAATCGGCCAGATCGTGCAGAAACGTGCGCATCAACGCCATGCCGTGAGGCGAATGCACGACCTCTGGATGGAACTGCACACCCCAGATTCGGCCTTCGTCGTTCTCGAACACGGCAACCGGGGCGTCCTTGGTCGACGCCGTGGCCCGGAAACCAGGCGGTGGCTCGGTGATCGCGTCGTAGTGGCTCATCCACACGTCGTGTTCGTCGGGAACGTCGGTGTGCAACAGCGACGACTCGGCGGTGCGCATCAGTTGCGCTCGACCGTATTCGCCTGCCATGCCGCGCCCGACCGTGCCACCGAGTTGGGCCGCGATCAGCTGCGCCCCGTAGCAGATGCCGAGGATCGGAACGCCGAGTTCGTAGATCGCCGGATCGAGCCGCGGCGTGCCCTCGATGTTCACGCTGGCCGGGCCACCCGACAGGATGATCGCCGACGGCCGCTTGGCGGCTACCTCGGCAGCGGTGATGCCGTGCTTGACGATCTCGGAAAACACATGCAGCTCACGAACCCGGCGAGCGATCAGCTGGGCGTACTGGGCGCCGAAGTCGACAACCAGCACGGTGTCGCGGTGGGCTTCGCCGTCGACGTGGCCGGCCGAGCCGTGACCGTACGAAGCGTCTGAATGTGAGCTGTCAGGGTTCAAGCCCTCGATGGTAGACAGTCGCGGTGCTGATGCGCGTTTTGGTTCTCACCGTCGCCGTGTTGATCGTCGCGCCGCGGGCCGACGTGTCCGCCGACGGCGGGCCCAGGGCGGCTGTCGACGTGGCGGCCCTCGCAGCCACGTCGCCGGACGACACCACACCGACGGCGGTCACGATCAACGAGTTCTTCCCGGAGGATCGTTCGCTCGGCGACTGCATCAGCTCACTGCCAAGACCGGATTGCGGCAGCGATGCGCGCGGCGGCTGGCGACAGACACTGGTGTTCGTAGCGATCCTGGCGGGATTGGCGTTCATCGCATGGCGGATCGTCGCCCAGTCGAGAAAGGCAGGGCCGTGACGCCCGACGAGTTCCGCCGCAATGGCCACGAGATGATCGACCTGATCGCCCACTATCTCGAGTCGATCGAGGATCGGCGAATCGTGCCTGAGATCGAGCCTGGCGACGTGAGAGCGATGTTGCCCGAGCATCCCCCGAGCGAACCTGAGGCGTGGGACGCCGTGATCGCCGACGTCGATCGTGTCGTGCTGCCCGGTATCACACATTGGCAGCACCCGAACTGGTTCGCGTACTTTCCCGCCAACACCACCTACGCTTCGATCCTCGGCGAGCTGTTGTCGGCTGGGCTGGGCATCCAGGGCATGAGCTGGGTCACCTCGCCGGCGTGCACAGAGATCGAAACCCTGATGCTCGACTGGATGCAGGAGCTGATGGGGCTGCCCGAGCAGTTCCGATCGACCAGCGAACACGGCGGCGGCGTGATCCAGGGTTCAGCTAGCGAGGCGGTGCTGGTCGCCATCCTGGCTGCTCGCTGGCGCGCTACCGCAGGCGCCGTTAACGCTGACGGCGACACGGCCAAGCTCACCGCGTACTGCACCTCGCAAGCCCATTCGTCGATCGAGAAAGGCCTGCGTATCGCAGGTATCGGTACGGATCGTACCCGCATCGTCGATCACGACGAAGGGTTCGAGATGCGCCCACAGGCATTGGCTCGCGCGATCTCGGCCGATCTTGACGCCGGTCTGATTCCGTTCTTCGTCTGCACCACCCATGGCACTACATCGTCGATGGCGTTCGACCCCACCGATCACGTTGCCGAGATCTGCGCCGCCAACGACGTGTGGCTGCACGTCGATGGGGCGATGTGCGGGGTCGCCGCCCTCGCGCCCGAGTATCGCTGGGTGAATGACGGGATCGATCGCTCCGACAGCTACGCCACCAACCCGCACAAGTGGATGGGCGTCAATTTCGACTGCACGCTGATGTGGACCGCCGACCGCTCGGCACTGCTCGGCGCGCTCAGCATCCTGCCGGAATACCTTCGCTCTGCCGCCGCCGAGTCGGGCGCCGCGATCGACTACCGCGACTGGCAGATTCCGCTCGGGCGTCGGTTCCGGGCGCTCAAGTTGTGGTTCACGATTCGACTCGACGGCATCGCATCGGTGCAGGAACGGATTCGCCGTGACGTCGCACTGACCCAAGAATTGGCAGCCGAGATTGCGGCCGATGCCCGGTTCGAGATCGTGGCCCCACACCCGCTCAATCTCGTCTGTCTCCGTGTCGTCGGCGACGATTCGCTGACCGAGCAGCTGATCGACCGAATCAACGCCGCCGGCCAGGCGCACGTGACCCGAACCACGCTCGACGGACGAACGGTGATGCGTGTCTCGATCGGAGCCCGAACCACCGAACGCCGACACGTCGAGGCGCTGTGGCAGACGATCAGCGCGACCTGAGAACGTCGGTCAGGCGAGCACCAGCGTGCGGTTGAGCAGGTCGACGAGTATGTGGGCGGTAGCGCCCCACACGGTTTCGTCGTCGAGCTCAAAGAAGTGCAGCAGCCGATGCGTTCCGTCGAAGCCCCACATCTCGGAGCGGTAAGTGTCCGGCCGAGTGAACTCGGCGAGCGGCACCCACATCACCCGATCGACCTCCATCGTCTCGGCTTGCAGCGAGAGGCGCTCGGGGACCGTGGCGACCTTCGGAACGATGTAGCTGCGGCTGACGACCGTGTTCAGGTGTTCGAGTTCGCCATGCACGCTGACCTGGCCCGGATCGAGCCCGACCTCCTCGTGCGCCTCGCGCAGGGCCGCATCGACGGGAGTTTCGCCGGGGTCGAGGCGGCCACCGGGGAAACTGACCTCGCCACGATGGTGGCGCAACTCCCACGAGCGACGTGTGAGCAGTACTTCTGGTCCTTGGGGTCCATCGGTGAGGGCGATCAGTACCGCCGACGGCTTGGCATTCGGGAAGGCCGGCAGTAAGGGCCGATCGTGCTCGGGCACGGCCGCCAGTACCTCGGTCATCGACGCCGCCGCACCGAGCGACCAAGGCGCTTCGGGGCCAGGTGTCCACCGATCGGGGCGGGGAACAACCTGTTGGCCCCCCGCTCGGCGCCCGGGTGTGGCGCTCACGTCAGTTGGTCGGCTCCGATGGGGCCCAGCCGCTCTCGATCAGTTCGGCCAGCACAGAGGGCAGCCCGGCGGTCTTGAGGTTCGCCAGCACCTTGCCGGGCTGCTGCTCGCCGCGCTCGAATTCCTCCCAGGCATTGAGCAGCTTGGTGAGATCGGGGGCGGGACGCTCGAACGTCGACATATGTCACAGCCTACGGCCGCTCGATCCCTCTCGGCAGCCCGGTCTTGACTTTTGTCCGATAAATTTCTATTGTTCGATATATGTCGGACATTGAGTCATCTGGACCCGCAAAAGGCAAATCAATCGACTACGAACTCGCCGACGAACTGCACGTCGATACCGCCGAACGTATGAAGGCATTCGGCGACCCGCTGCGCCTGCTGATCGTCGACCTCGTGCTCGAGCGAGCGATGACGGTATCCGAGCTGGCCGAGCGAGTCGGGCGACCGCGCGGCTCGGTCGCCCACCACGTCGGCGTGCTGGTGGACGCCGGGCTCCTCCAGATCGTCCGGACCCGCAAGGTCCGCGCGATCGAGGAGCGGTTCTACGGGCGATCGGCGACGACGTATGTGATGCACCATGATTCGGGCAAGTTCCCGTTCCTCGACGAGGTGTTGGCTGAGGTCGACACCGATCGAGCCGTCGCCGACGGCGCGCCCACCGGCGTCACGTACCGCCGGGCCCGGATCCCCACCGAGCGCGCCGCCGAGTTCGCCGAGCGCCTGATGCAGTTGGCGCTCGAGTTCGTCGCCGAACCGCGTTCGGGCGAGACCGAGTACGGCATGTACCTCGCCCTGTTCCCGACAAAACGATCCGTCGCCCCACCCACCGAGGAAGATTCCCATCGATGACTAACACCAACCCCGTCACATCCACAATCGGCAAGGACGGCGAGCCAGCTCCGAGCGGCGGCCCGCTCGGGCCTAGCTATCGCAAGCTGTTCAGCGCCACCGTCGTCTCGAACCTCGGTGACGGTATGGCAATCGTCGCCTACCCTTGGCTTGCATCGGCGATCACCCGCAATCCGATCCTGATCGCCCTCGTGGCCGTCGCCCAGCGGCTACCCTGGCTGCTGTTCACGCTGCCGGCGGGCGTGATCACCGATCGCGTCGACCGCCGCCGGGCGATGATCACGATGGACGTCGCGAGAGGTGCCCTGACGCTCGTCGTTGCGTTCGCCGTGCTCGGCTCGCAGAGCGGTCTACCGGGCCCTAGCGATCTCGACCAGGTCACGGGGACACGCACCGGACTGTTCCTCGTCGTGCTCGCCGCGGCGTTGTTGCTCGGCATGGCCGAGGTGCTCCGAGACAACTCGAACCAGACGATCCTCCCGAACATCGTCGAGCCCCACCAACTGGAGAAGGCGAACGGGCGGATCTGGGCCGCCGAAGGCGTCACGAACACGTTCGCCGGACCTCCGCTCGGCTCGCTGTTGCTGCTCGTCGCCTTCTCGCTGCCATTCTTCGTCGACGCCGCCACGTTTTTCATCGCCGCTGCGATCGTGCTCTTGATCCCCGGCTCGTTTCAAGCCGAGCGCAACCCCGACGAGCCGCCACAGAGCTTCCGGCACGACCTCGGCCAGGGCGTGCGATGGCTGATGGGTCATTCGCTGCTTCGCCCGATGGCGATCATCCTCGGATTCATGAACGCCGCCGGCATGATCTTCGGAGGCACGATCGTCTTGTTCGCCCAAGAGGTCCTCGAGGTCGGCCCGTTGCTGTTCACCGTGTTGTTCTTCGGCGGCGCAATCGGTGGGCTGATCGGCGGCAACATCGCACCGCTGATCTCACAACGACTCGGCAGTGGCACATCGCTCGCGATCACACTCGGCGGGAGTGCGATCGGGCTGGTCATCGTGGGTCTGTTCCCCTGGTGGCCGCTCGTGATCGTCATCTTCGGGATCGAAGCATTGCTGGGAATCCTCTGGAACGTGATCACGGTAAGCCTGCGTCAGACGATTATTCCATCTCACCTGCTGGGCCGCGTAAACAGTGTGTACAGGTTCTTCGCGCGGGGCATGATGCCACTCGGCGCCGCCTTCGGTGGCGTCCTCGTGTGGCTGATGGAGCGCCAGTTCGATCGCGACTTGGCGCTGCGGTCGACCTGGTTCGCGGCAGCTGCCGTCTACATCGGCCTGTTCCTGTTCGGGCGCGCCAAGCTCACGACCGACAAGATCGAGGCGGCCCGCTCAGCGGCTACTGCGACCGCTTCTTGATCGCGTTCTTGCCGGCCAAGTAGGCGTTGGCAGCGATCCGACCGGCCGATCGGCCGACCACATCGCCGGTCGACCCGGCGCTCGCCTGGCGGCGGGTCTTGCGGTCCCTGCGCTCGGCCCAATCGGTGTAGAACCACAAGAACCCGAGCGGGACCAGCATCACTACCATGATCAGCCGGCCGGTGAGCTCGACATCGACCCGCGGTTGAACCGCTCCGACCAAGATTGCCGCCATCACCACGAGGTCGAGCCAGCGGTGGAGGCCCCGGCTCACGATTCGAAAGGCCCCGAGTGGGCCGCGAGCGATCGATGTGTTGATCATCACCAGCGCTCCCGCAACCGACGGTACGACCGGTGAAATGTCCTGCATGCCCTGGGCGACGAGAGAGATACCGATCAGGTACTCGGCGAGTTGGTGGATCCAGAAGGGTCGCATCGCACGTTCGCCCATCTCGGCAACCTACCCGGCGCCGGCCGCCGCCCACCGATTGGCTGCACTAGCTAGGAGCGGTCCAAGATCTTGCCCGCAATGCTGACGAGATCTTGTTTCGAGTGACCCTCGAACCTTTCCTCTGAGAGTTTGCCGTAGGCGGCACAAAGATCTTCGCAGGCCTGCCCGGCGAGCAAATTGTCGGCCATCTCGAACAATATGTTGTCCTCTTTCGCGATGTGGGCGGTGATCAACTCGACGAAGCCGGCGGCGGCGTTCCTCAGGTTCACATCGGCGGAAGCTTCTCCGGCTTGGGCTCCTGCCAGCGAAGCAACCATCGCCCGCACCAGCGTTCGGCCTTGTTCGTGCTCTTCGAGCATGACCGCAACAGGTCCGCCCTGTTCGGGCAGCCCATTGGCTGCCAAGGCCGGGAACAACAGGTCCTCCTCCTTTCCGTGATGACAAGCGTCGGCATACAGGCGGAAAAAGGTGATACAGCTTCCGAGAGCGTCATAGTCGAGCGGTTCGTTGTCGCCGTCTGCCAGCATTCTTGAAACAGCGCCGGCGATCTCGAGGATCAATTCGTGCTCTCGCCGCAGGAGCGCCGTGGGGGTTGCGTTGTCGTCACCAGCCATGGCAAGAACATAGATCGCCCCAAACATTTCCGCTCGGGTTATTGACAAAGCCGCTGGTTTTCTTCAAGATGGCAACCGACCGGTCAGTCGGTCGGTCAATCAGCCGATCAATCAAATGGCGAGCATGATGAGTCTTTCCCCGACAACAGCACCTACCAAGTCCGAGGCGACCGCCGCTCGGATCATCGACGTCTCGAGAACCCTGTTCGTCTCTCGGAACTACGCCGACGTCACGACCGACATGATCGCCCAGGCCGCCGACGTCACCAAGGGCGGCCTGTATCACCACTTCGCCAGCAAGGAACAGCTCTACGTGGCGATGATGCTCGGCGACCTCGAAAGCAGGCGGCAGCTCTTCCGACAGGCCGTCGCTGCCCCTGGCACCTGTCGCCAGCGGCTCGGCAAACTGACCCGCGATTTTCTCGAGCTTCCCCACGAGGACCGCCAGGTCACCCAGCTGGTTCGCAGAGACATCAACACGTTCTCGGGTGTCGAGCGGGATCGTCTCGTGCGGGCCTATCAACGGGCTCTCTCCGAACAGATCGAAGCGATCGTCGGCGACGGAATCAGAGACGGCGAGCTCGGTCCCGGAGACACTCGAATCCTGTCCTGGTCATTTATCGCCTTGGTCGAAGTGGTGATCGGAGAGTACGCAGGCCGCCTGCTCGGAAGCACCGAGGCCTGCCTGGACCACGTTCTCGACCACTTTTTCGACGGAGCCGCGGCTCGGACACCTGGAGGAAACTGATGATGACGACGACGACAACCAGGGTTTTTGACGAATGGCGCGACAAGTCGCTCGATGATGCATTGCTCGAGTGTCGCGATCAGGTCGAATCCCCCGACTTCGAGACGGTTCAGCGTTGGCGCGACGCCGGGGGCAAAGTCGCCGGTCACTTCCAGGTCTACTTTCCCGAGGAGATCGTTCACGCCGCCGGCATGCTTCCGTTCAAGGTCCGAGGCGCACCGCTCGAACCTGACCACGCTGATTCACATTTCGGCTCCTACCTCTGTTCGATCATCAAGACATCGATGGAGCTCGCACTGAGCGGACGTGTCGAGTTGGACATGTTCATCTCGCATCCGATCTGCGATGCGGCTCGAAATCTGGCCGCCATTTGGGATCGCAACTTCGACTACCCCTGCCAGATCTTGTATCTGCCCCAAAACCCGAACTCGTCGGGAAGTGTCGAGTATCTGTTCCGGGAATACGACCGGATGCGGAGGGTCACCGAAGAGGTCGCCGGCTGTGAAATCACCCCATCGGCGCTCGCCAACTCGATCGCTGTGTTCAACACGAACCGCCAGCTCTTGAGAGAACTGTACGAAATCAAGCGCGAGACTCCCTGGCTGATCGCCGCCGAAGATGCATACGCACTGGTCTCGCTGGCCGGGATGATGCCGCGCGAGGAACACAACGAGCTGCTGGCGACGTTGCTGCCCAAGATCCGAGAGCGGACGAACAAGGCCGAGGATCGAGTCCGCATCGTCTTTGAGGGAGGGTTCTGCGAGCAGCCTCCGTTCGATCTGGTCAGGATGCTCGGTCGCACCAGCTACTTGGTGGATGACGATTTGCAGATCGGCCTGCGCTGGCTCACGGAGGACGTCTCGGTCGACGGAGACCCGCTCGAAAACCTGGCGGAGGCATACATCGAGAAGTCCTCGTACAGCGCGGTGCAACACGATCTACGCAAGCCCAAAGAAACGATGCTCATCAACAGGATCCGAGCCGCCAGGGCCGACGCCGCGATCTTGGCAGCCGCCAAGATGTGTGAACCCGGCCTCGAGGAACAGGTCACGTATACCCACGCACTCGATGCCGAGAAGATCGCCTATTTCGTCAGTGAGTTCGAAGAAAATATGAGCTCATTCGACAGCCTCGAGTTGCAGGTTGAAACATTTGTCGAGCACTTGTTGTTCGCATGATTGCACTGATCACCGGGAGGTGCTTATGAAAACGCTGGAAGATAGACAAGAGCTGGTCGGGCGAGGCAACCGCGAAGGCGCGGCCCTCTTTCGTGATTGGTTCGCCGAACTCGAACAGACCGCCCAAGACGGCGGGCAGGCGGCGTACGTGTTCGTGATGGGGAGCACCAACGAGATCTTGAAGACCTTTGATATTCCGGTCGTCTTTCCCGAGATCACGTCGCTCCAGACCGCGGTACGCCGCATGGCCCACGAACTCCTTGACGAAGCAGAGGATTACGGATACTCACCCGACATCTGCGGATACGTCAAAGCCGACGTTGCGGTACAACTGCGCGGTGGCAAGCATCCAATGGGTCAGCTCCCGACGCCGAGCCTCTCGGTTGTCACCAACGCCTGTAACACCTACATCAAGTGGGGCGAGATCTGGGAGCGCATGTACGAGACTCCGATGTTCACCATCGATGTCCCCGGTACGCGCCAAGCCGGAACCCAGTCGGCTCCGGGCAGTTCCGATTTCGAGGCCGACCGTCGTTACGTGGAGACGCAACTCGGCGAACTGATCTCGTTGTGCGAGAAGATCACCGGTACGAGCTTCGACATCGACAAGTTCCGTGAAGTTCTCGGCCACGCCAACACGATGAGCCGATGCTGGAATCGGGTGCTCGAACTCAACGCCGCACAGCCTTCGCTGTTCAATGCCGTCACCGATGGCACGATCTTTCTCGGCGTCGCCAACGCGTTCAGGGGCACCGCAGAAGGGGCTCGCTACTTCGAACGGCTCGTCGAGGAGCTCGAGTACAAGGCGGCCAACGGCATCGGTCAAACGATCGAAGAGAAATATCGGCTGTTGTTCGTCGGGGTCCCGTGTTATCCCATCTTTCGGCGGTTCAACGAACTCTTCAGCGAGTGGGGTGGAACCTTCGTGAACTCCACCTACCTGTGGTTCGCCTCAGGTGGCACCAATCGCGGGTACGAGTACGACCTCTCCGACCCGATCGCCGGCCTCGCCGAGGGCATGCTGCTCTCCGTTCGAGACGCCATGGATTCGATGTTCCATCAAGACCTGGCAATCGCCGACATGGCGAAAGATTTCAACGTGGACGGCGTCATCTATCACCCGATCAAGAGCTGTCGAACAGTCTCGACGGGCCTAGCCGACGGGCGCCGACAGATGACCGAAGACCTCGGCATCCCAAGCCTTTTCATCGAGTCCGACATGATGGACCGACGGGTTGTCTCCGAGGCGCAGATGAAGAACCGGATCGACGCCTTCTTCGAGGGCTTGGTAACTCGTCGCCAGCATGCGGCAGCCGCCACAAGAGAATCACAGGAATGAGGTAATCGTCATGTCGTATGCAGCAGGCGTCGATGTCGGATCTACACAAACCAAAGCGGTCGTCATCGACGAGCATCGCAACATCGTTGGTCGGTCATTGCTCGACACCGGCGCCAACGTCGTCAAAGCGGCCGAATCCGCATTCGTTGCCGCCCTCGCCCAGGGCGATATCGACGAAGAAGAGGTCGAGTATGTGATCGGCACCGGCTACGGCCGCTACCGCGTCACATTCGGCAACAGCCAGATCACCGAGATCAGCTGTCACGGA
>Ga0255048_10000860_pt1 | contig 22259 bp, 25 predicted proteins | sample JV7_2_2_MG_FD_183619 | JGI IMG/M metagenome (GOLD analysis project Ga0255048, IMG submission 183619) | Seawater microbial communities from Jervis Inlet, British Columbia, Canada - JV7_2_2 | ecosystem: Environmental > Aquatic > Marine > Inlet | place: Canada: British Columbia | collected 2016-10-06
GATATGGGCCGCTATGAATAAAGATATGGTTGAATGGATGACAGAAGAAACTAGTGATACTATGGGTCCGCGTAGCGACTGTGGATAATAACTAAAATTAAAGGAGAAGAAAATGAATAGAAGAAAAATGTTAGCGTTGTTAGTAGGAACTGCAGCTTTCCCTTGTGGTCTAATCTCAGCAACCCCAAAAGAGAGACCCTTAAGATCATCTTGCAAAGATTGCAAAAAGTGCGGACGTTTCTGTAAGTGTGAATGCAGTAAAGGTTGCAAGTGCAAGCCCGGATGTTGCAGAAAAGGAGAGCCTCCTATTTTAGGCCCAGCTTTTGAACGGCCTCCACAGGGTAATCCTCAGCCTAGACCCTCTCACGGAGGACCTCCACAGGGAAATCCATTCATGCGGTCTCACGGAAGGACCTTTGGCCATCCTCGCCATACTCTACCTAAGAAACCTAACCATGTAGATCATGAAATCATGATGCGTAAGTTTGATGAGAATAAAGATGGTAAAATTAGAGGAGAAGAAAAGGAGACTGCTTACCGCTGGTTCCGAATGGCGTTCGATAGCGCAAATCCGGGAAACAAGTATAGAGGTCAAGGGCCACGATAATGAAAAGAAGAGAGCTTTTAACGAACGCCGATCTGCATCCGGGGATGATACCTATGGTGGTTGCAAACGAAGTCGCAACAGCTGTAAGTCCCAATGGGTCTCAGAGAATAGAGGAAGCCCTGAAAAGCCTGCCCGTATCCAATACAATTTCCCGCCAAGTCCGCAGACGAAACAGTGATCAAGCGATGAAGTGGATGTTTATTTTTGGCGTTTTAGCCGGAGTTGCTGCCCTAGCCGCCTGCACATATTTATTGCTTCCAACTTATCTGAATTCTGGTGACCAATACCAGATGGTTTCTCAAAAACCGAGTGATTTACCATTGCCTCAAAAACCGTCAGAGCCCGATGGTGGACCAACAACAAAGTCCGCTGTACCAAACGTTGAGCAACCCAAACCGCGTCCGCCAGCGCCGCCATTAGATAAACCGCTTGTTCCTGTGCCACCAGATTTTGGTGACCCGCAAAACCCCAAACCGAATCCCCCCACAGATTCGGGAGAAAATACACTGCCTGAAAAACCAGATACCCCTCCCAAGCCAATTGAGCCTGCGGAGCTTGAAAAGTTAATGGAAGCATTAAAATTGGGTCGCGCAGCGTTGAGCGACCGCAATCTTGATATCACTACCAAGCAATTGGCCATCGCTGAGCCCTTAGCACGCAGCGGCGAACCACAAAAGGCGTTTAATCGTCTCAAAACGATGCACGAATTTGTGACGCAGTTTATGCGGTTGTCCAATGAGGCGATTGATAAATATGAGAGCGGAGATGAGATTAGAATTAGTGAGAGTAATGCCGTCGTGGTTGTCGAGACGTCACCACAGGATTTGACAATCAAAATAGCCGGTACCACTAAAACGTTTTTGCGTAAACAACTTTCAACAGGTCTCGCAATCGGTATTGCCGACCAAAATTTCGAGGAATCTAAATACAAATCAACGCTTAAGGCTGCCTTTGTAATTACGCAGAAAACGGTACGTGATTTCGAAGTGTCAAAAGCCCGCGAATTTTGGAAAATGGGGCCAGAGTCGATTGAGCTATTGGAAGGCTATATTTCCGATGATTATGAAAAGGAAGAACTAGAATGAAAAGAAGAGAATTTTTAACGAGCACCGCTGGCGTTCTTGGGCTTCTTCAAACTCTAGAGGTTCGTGGAGACCAGAAGTTCTATGAAAGCAGAGAAGGACCAGCAAAAAGCGTTATCTTTATCTACCTTCCCGGAGGCTCTGCTCACCAAGAGACTTGGGACCCCAAACCCTTCGCTCCCATTGAGTATCGTGGACCTATGGGTAATATTCAAACCAATGTCGCAGGAGTAAGACTCAATGAGATGATGGTAAATACATCAAAGATAGCTGATAAACTTGCAATTTGCCGATCAATGACTCATGGTGAGGCGGCCCATGAAAGAGGGACGCACAATATGTTTACTGGTTATCGTCCTAGTCCAGCTCTCCAGTATCCAAGCATAGGTTCTGTGGTGTCACATGAATTTGGCCCACGCAAAAATCTTCCTCCCTATGTTTGTATTCCCAGTCCCCCCAATGAGTACGCAGGAACTGGCTATCTCAGCAGTTCATTTTCTGGATTTGGTCTTGGGGCAGATCCAGCCAGCGATGGGTTCAGGGTACGTGACTTAAACCTGCCCGACGGAGTAAATGATGATCGGTTTATCAAGAGGCAGAAGGTTTTAGCTACTGTCAATGATCGCTTTGCCAATAAAGAAAATTCAGACTCGCTCGATGCCGTCGATACATTCTATGATAGAGCATATAGCTTAATTAATAGCCAGAAGGCTAGAGAAGCATTTGATATCAATAAAGAAGCCGCTGCTACTCGTGACAAGTATGGGCGGAATACCGCAGGAGCAAGAATGTTACTTGCGAGACGTTTAGTTGAAGCTGGCACTCGGTTTGTTACACTAACCTATGGCGGATGGGATATGCATAATGGTATTGAGGAGGGAATTAAAAGACAGGTTCCAGCTCTTGATCAAGGCTTTGCTGCTCTTATTTCAGACCTAGATGATAGAGGAATGCTTGACTCAACACTTGTATGTATGGCTTCTGAATTTGGTCGCACTCCTAAGATTAACGCTACCGCTGGTCGTGATCACTGGCCTAAGGTGTTTAGTGTTGTTATGGCTGGAGGAGGAGTTAAGAGAGGTATAGTCTACGGCAAGTCTAATGCCACAGCTAGTGAGCCAGAAGAAGACGCCCTAACCGTTAAGGACTGGGCTACAACAATATATAATCAGCTAGGTATTGTCGCAGATAAAGAGCTAATGGCTCCCGGAGATAGGCCTATTGAAATCATAGACGGCGGTAAAGTAAGACAAGAATTAATTATTTAGTTTAAAGGAAGAATTATAATGAAAAGAAGAGAATTTTTAACGAGCACCGCTGGCGTTCTTGGTCTTCTGCAAACCCTGAAGGCTAATCAGGAAGAGATAAAGAAAAATGGGAAATCAGCTATCCTACTATGGATGGGTGGCGGCCCATCTACTATGGATATCTGGGATCTTAAACCGGACGCCGCAACCGGAGGGCCATTTAGACCAATAGGAACTTCGGGAGATGTCCAGATTTGCGAACACATGCCATTGATGGCCAAGCAGATGCATAACATGGCAATTATTCGATCTATGAGTACTCGCGAAGCAGACCATATGCGTGGACGTTATTATATGCATACAGGTTATGTTCCTAGTCCATCTATGGAACACCCCAGTTACGGGTCTGTTCTATCCCACCAATTAAAACGGGACGATATTGAGATACCTCAATTTGTTACCGTTGGAGGGGGCAGTATGGGCGCAGGTTTTCTTGGGGCCCAGTATAATCCCTTTTCTGTCAATAGCGATGGTAGAATAAGAAACCTAGACATGAAGGTAGACGCAAGACTCATTCAAAGAGCTTATGCTCTTGACTTCTTAGAGACTAATTTCATTAATCAGAAAAGAGGCTCTCTTGCTAAGGATCACCAGTCGGTATTAAAGCAGACATTCAATCTTCTTACGAGCGAACAGATGGAAGCCTTTAAGATTGCAGGCGAACCCGAACCCGTTAAAGAAAGATACGGAGATAATGGATTTGGTAAGGGTTGCCTAATGGCAAGAAGACTTGTAGAAGTCGGAGTTCCCTTTATTGAAGTTAATTTAGGGGGATGGGATAATCACCAAAATATTCACCCGACACTAAAAGATAATAAGCTGCCCGTGCTTGACCAAGGAATGAGTGCGTTAGTTGAAGACCTTGAGCAAAGAGAGCTACTAAAAGACACCGCCATTATTTGGATGGGTGAATTCAGTCGTACTCCTCGCATCAACGGAAACGCTGGTCGCGATCACTGGGCTCGTAGTTGGAGCGTCGTGGTTGGTGGTGCAGGCATGAATGGTGGTATCGCGGTGGGAGCAACAAGTGATGACGGAACTAAGGTCATAACAGACCCATACACGTCACAAGACATCATGGCCTCTGTCTGTAAAGCATTAGGTATTTCCTTAAGCACAACCTTTACTAGCAATAGTGGAAGACCTATGAAAATTGCCAACTCTGGAAAAATCATAAAAGAACTATTTGCATAACAGAAAGCAAAAAAATGGCCTTTACTACGAACATTACAGGCTTTCCGACCACCGGATCGTATGGCACAGACGGAAAGCCTAGCGGTATAAATAATGATGGAGGCATTGAGGTGACCCCCCAAAATGCAGGGAACGTACCTTCTTCCAGTACCGAGTCACGAGAAGGGATAAACAACGACAAGAGTATTTCTGGAAACCCATACAATCAATCCGCAAGCTCAACGGACACACCCTCTCCTGTTGGCAATCCCAGCATAGGTAACTATACAGAGTCTCTCTCCGAAAGAATAGTGGACAAGGGAAGCTGGAATCCTCTTACGGCAGAATATAGCACCCCGCCTTTCTCCGCCTCCTCGGGATGCTGGAACGTTGGCAATAATAGCGAAGCTTCCCCGTATGTAAATACACTAAAGGTTGACAATGCCATTCGAGACGACAACATAAGTACTATTGGCGGGGGAGGAGGCCCACAACCTTTTGTTCCCGGACGAAAGGCTCCGGTTTGCGACTGTCCTCCGTTTATTGCATTGCCTGACATACAATGGGGTCTTGATGAAGTTTATATTGAACCGGGAGACGCATGTCAGTCTCCACGGGACGATGAGCTACGAGACATGAGAATACCTTATTTTTCTGGCGACCACGAAGGTCACAGTGGAGTCTTTGCCCTTATTACCCGCCCGTGGGATATGTCAAATGCTTTTATGAACGATTTAAACCAAGACACGGATTTTTTCGGAACGCCTTGTTTCCCACCAGAAGCCTTAAGAACAGCTATTAATGGAGGGCACTATCCGGGCCCAAACTGTACATGGAAGCACGTAGAGGTTTCATATAGAGGAACTGGAATATCTGACGTGGGAGTTTCGGGAGCCAACTGGACAGGATGGTGCAATAAGGATTATGCATTCAACTTTTATGAAAGTAGAATTGGAGGACACTGTTCCGGAAAACCGGGCCACCTTTATGCCTGCGACGGAGACGGATTCATTTCAGAGCTAACTCCGACATATATATTTACTATGCAAGATTCCTGTGATTGTAAGGCTAGGTATGACAATGGAAGATGGTCATCAAAATCCGTGTTACCAACGCTCGGATCAGTATGGGTGCAGGACGCGAAGCCGGATTGGGACGCTTCCAACGATGGTGCGATGACTGAGGAGGTAGCCACAAAGGTTTATTGGACCGGATCGGGATGCTATGTAAGTCCCCTCTGGTTCAATCGTCACGATCAGCACCAGCAAACAGGATTGGACAAAACAAAGATCTTCGCAATAGTAGCAACGGGAGGTGGAGGTCCGGGAGCAGGGGACAATATACCCCCTTATTGGAGCGACACTGAGTGCGACTGGATGTATGCTATTAGAGAAGTAGTTTCTGGCGAATGTAATAATCTGGAATACAGTCCTTTCCACGACCCCACCACAACGGGCTGCCCTACCGGCCCTATTATTAAGATTGGACTTACCAAACTAAATGACTGCGATTCTTACGGAAGGTGTCCCGGCGTTAACTGGGTTTGTTGCTTGTCTGGAACCGGAGAAGATCCGGGTAGCTCCGGTTATTGTAACTCTATCTTCAATAGAGGACCCAAACATCTTAATGGTGACTATGTTTGTTACTTGGACGGCACCGGCAATGTTCCGGGTTCTAGTGGGCAAAACTGGATGGTAAACAGTGATAGTCACTGGTCTGGTAATACCGGAGTTGCTTGCGAGTGGACATATGATTTACAATATTATACTGAGAGCTTGACGCCCCCTTCCTTTGTGGGACCTTCTGGAGCTCTTCAGACCGGAATTTTGGAAAGTGCAATATCAACAGGATGCGTATAATGAATATATTTAATAAGTCTTTAATTGTTATGGTTCTATTACCAACCGTCATGGTTGCACAAGAAAGAGAACTATCTCTCAGGGAAAAGCTAAACAGTCTTACCTATACTCCTGCGGTTAAAGAATTAGCAAGAGATAGAAGAAGGGCATCTTTAGCAGGTATGTTTTTGGGTCAAAGGAATAGATCTGTTGGATATCACCCTATTATATCAGTGCTTCCGCAGGGTCATTCTATGGTAGCGGGCCCAGTTATACTCTCTCCAGACCGTAGGTATGCTAGAATAGGTATTTCTTACTCAAATATGAGCATTGGAGCAGTCCACACCTTTAACTTTTCCACTGGGAAATACCAGACGCTAGACAGTGGAAAGTAAATAAGTTGGTGTATTCTATAGTAGTATACCTTCTATAGGAGATAAAAATGGACACCATCAAACCCATAGGCCACTTCTTGCTGGTTCTGTGTATGATTAATGTAGTTCTTTTGGTTCTCCTACATAAAGAAGTATCTAAAGAGAAACCCCTCCCAAGCCTTAGTATTCCAGCTCTTGATAAGCTCGTTGATGACTCTAAAGCAAGAGAGAGCATGATTATGCAAGTCATTTTACTAGGCCAACATAAAGAAGGACTTCACGACGGTGAAGTTATAGATCTCTGTCCTGCATGCCCAACTAATCTTCAAATAACCGAACTATAGAAGAAAGAAAACAATGAGCGACCATTTCATTACAGACATTACAGGAGTTCCGGTCACCGGATCCTACGGTACAGACGGAAAGCCTAGCGGCATAAATAATGACGGAGGCACCGAGACGACTCCACAAGACGCAGGTAACGTTCCCTCTGCCGGTACTGAATCACGAGAAGGAATGGATAACGACAAGAGCGTAACTGGAAATCCCTACAATCCAAACGCAAGCGGAACGGACACGCAGACAATAGGTCTTGGCAGTAGTAATATGGGTCCCAAACAGAGTAATAAATATAGTCCAGATGCCCAGAGGCTCTTCAATAGCCAATTTAGGAATGACCCATCTAATAATATTTATGCTAAAGATTCGTTTAACCACTATAAAGGAGAGTCTCCACCATCAAGTATAGAGCCTACATACGAAAGTTCCTTTAATATTCAAGGAGGCGGCACTTATCAGTCTGGAGACGCTGTTGGGTCATTATACCTTGATAGTGGTTTAAACGAGATAAACAATCCCGGCTCTACTTTAACAACAAGTGTTGGTGGAGCTGTCTATACCTCTTTCGTAGACCCTAACGTCGGCCCCGGTCCGGTTATCGGTGGGGACGGAACAAATCCATATATACTATGTACGAAAAACTCGTCTGGCTTAATAGATGTAAATTGTGAATTTGCAGAATGTGTGGGTGGACAAGGTTCCGTGCAACTGGGCAAGAAGATGAGAATTTTTCAAGGGCAAGGTTGTAAGAAGTCTGGATACTGGGTTCAGATGCTCGATACATCATATGACCAATCCGACGAGCAAGCCCAAGAAAACGCCCTAAATTGCGATTTTTGGAGAAAAAGCGACCGTAGAGGGAAGGGCAAGATATCTCAGGCCTCTAATTTAAGGAAATGTGGGAGCAAGATAGGTCGTGGGAGCTGTATCAAGGTAGTATGCCAAGACACAACAATACCTCCAAAAGAACATAATGCTGGATATACATATACTCATAAGCTTATGTACGTCGGAACAACTCTTGATGGAATAAAAAACAAAGAGTGGTGTGCCTTCGAAGATGAGCACCGATTCAATCCACCGCTGACGGTCGCTAAGTCGGGCTGGACAGAATGGTTTTTCGAAGGGGATCGCTGCACATTAGACGGTACCCGCGACGAAGTTACCCACTCAGGGAAATTATACAGCTGTTGCTGTAAGACAAATCCGGAAGGTGAAGTAGTGCCGTCGGGTTATGAGCTAACACTCGTAGGAGATCTTACAGCAGGTACATCAGGTGATCCTTGCGACTGCAGGCGCAGAAAAGAGAACGGTCCAAATTTTCTTCCAGAAGTGACTGGTGCAGGCCATCTAAAAGATGAATGGTTTACAGTTTTGATGACTGGCTGCAATCAAGAAGCAGCTCTCGACCACTATATTCAGAAAGATGATAATTTATATTGTATAGCCACAGGAAAAAGCGGCTCATTCGGAGATCCATATTGGAGCGAATCCGATTGCGCTTGGATATACTGGACTCAACGAGTGGCTCGTTGTGATGGTGAAGATCCGGATGTGATTGCAGACCCTGACAATGCAGAGCGAGCTATTAAAATTAAGAGATACTGCCCTTCTGGGGCGGCAAGTCAGACACTCACAGACAGAACCCTATTTCCTACCCCTACAGAATCATCCACCTCATTCGGATCTATTGACAAAGAGGACATGATTAATTATGCTTGGTGCCAGACTGGTAACTGCGTACCTAACTGCACATCAGGAGCAGCCCTGTTTGCTGTAGGAGAGTATGTTACTATCAACTCAGCCACTCAGAGTGCAATGACTTACTTACACGGAGCATGGGACCAATCTGGGACATTTGACCTATCTAGTTCCGGAGCTTCGTGCAATGGGATAGCCTGCGGCTTCAATGTAGGCGTGGTAAGTGGTCTTTCAGGTTGCGACATCCTCTCCGATAACTGGAAAGTTTCTCGTAGAGAATGGGGTAATCATAACAGCGAACCAGATTCCCGCGATTGCACATGGGGATATCAAATCGAATTCACTGGTTGCACACCATGCAGCGGAAGCACGCCAGTTACGTGCGACGCACTGGGAACAGGAATGGCACCCAATTACGACGGTCCATTTAGAGAGTGGTTTATACCAGAATCTAGCCTTACATCAGGATCGGGGTGTACGGGTGATGCTTCATGTGGCCCGTGTGTCTTCCCAGTCTCAATGTTTGAAGTAGGAGACTACGTTAAAATAGACCAACCGGACGCAATATGGATAGGCCCTACGACTGCTGTTAGCGGATATGTCAAATCGCCATTTAGCGGTGGTTTCTATAGCGGCTTCCTTATTGATTTCGCAGTATCCGGAAACGGACAAAACCACACCTCAACAGAACCATTCTACACAGGATGTGCTGGTGGCGACGAAACAGCTATGTGCAGCTGGGTGTTCTCGGAAACGGGCGCAGCCGGACCACAATATCCCGGTATCGGACATTGGGAATTGGATAGTTCTGGCCTATGCGGAGATTGCTGTCTCGCAACTAAGCCAAATAGCGGCTTGCAGCCCGACGGCACTTACATAGCCAACGACTTTGATATAGTAAGCTTCAATTGCGGTAGTGGCGTGAGTGGTTGTGACGTCCTCACCCAAAGTTGGAAAATAACAGCGAAAACATCTGGTGACAAGACTAGTGATCCAGACTCTCTAGATTGCACATGGGGATATCAAATCCAATTTACTGGCTGTCCATCTTCATCTGGAATATGCGAAACTACAGGGAGCGCTCCTTACGGCACCTATGACTGGATACCAGAAATCTACTTAGTCACAGGATCAGGCTGTTAATGGCAAGAAAAAGAAAACCCTCCTCTAACAATACTATAATTCAGAGAAGAAAAAAGCTTAAAGCCAAGACGGACAATCAGGAACTATACATTGACTCAATGCAGGACTCAGACGTTACGTTCTGTTCTGGCCCAGCAGGGTCAGGAAAGACTAGCGTCTCCGTTGGTTTAGCCTGCGAATACCTGATGGAAGAAAGGGTAAAAAGGATCATTATAACTCGTCCAGTTGTTGAGTCTGGAAGGGGTCTTGGTCATCTTCCCGGAACTTTAGTAGAAAAGATAAACCCATATCTCGTTCCTATTCTAGAGGAAATGAATATGTATCTTACTAAAGCTAGGGTCGAGAACTTTAGGGAAGAAGGGATTATCGAGCTATGCCCTCTTGAATATATGAGAGGAAGAAACTTTCATGAATGCTTCATGATCTTAGATGAAGCTCAAAACGCTACCTTTGAACAAATAAAAATGTTCATTACTCGCATAGGTAGAAAATCTAAAGCCGTAATCAACGGAGATCTAAAACAGTCTGATCTAGGACATCAAAGTGGAGGCCTCTTAACCTGTATGGATGAGCTCTATGATGTCGAGGGAGTTTCTGTCTGCGAACTCGACTACTGTGACATTATCCGCAGCGATATTGTTGGCAAAATTCTTAGAAAATTGCACGAGTTTAGTCCCGCCAATTAGCTTATTGACGGTATAATAGTATAGCTACTTTATAAAGGACAAGACTTAAGCAATGCCAGAGTATAGTTATATATGCGAAGAATGTGATCATAGTTGGTCAATATTCTGCCATAGGTCTAAATATAAAGACAAAAGAAACTGCCCTTCTTGCAAGAAGAAAAAGGCAGCCTATAGGAATTTCCAAGAGGACGAAGTCTATACAGCTTATAATTATTCTCTTTCTGAGGCCAAGACGATAGGCCACTACGCAGATAAGCAAAGTAAAAAGCTCGGTAAAAATAAAGTGGAAGATATGATAAGGGAACAGAAAACCAAAAAGATTGATACTCTATCTGGAAAACTAGGGGACGGTATGAAGAAGATGGATCGACCTAACAGCTCCCCCAAATGGACAAAAGAATCAACAAAAAAAAGAAGAAAGAAGAGTAGATAATGTTTCATAAAATTAAAGAAGATAAAGCAGAAGACAAAAATAAGATAGTAGACGTTTTTACTATTTCTGGGAAACAAACAGACAAGGATCTTGAAGGGTTTCCTAGGCTAGATCCAGAACAACAGGATCACTATGACGCCTATGCGAAGAGGATTACTCTGGGTAAGAGAGTAAAGTACTATGTAAAGAGGGGTAGATATGGGAAGCTTTACAATCCTATTGGTATGTATTCAGAAGGCACCGCTAAGAAACAAATGAGACATGCTGGTAGGCCAGAATGGGAATTTAAAGAAACCAACGAAACTGTTTTTAATAAGTATATTAATTTTCTAAGAACCAAGAATGTTGCTTGGCTCAACAACGCAGAAAGAGACTCATAATGGGAAAACTATCAAACGCAAAAAATCTTACAAAGGCTGAAAAATATTCTATTGAGGGCATGTATTCTAATGACATGTCAGCTCAAGAAATAGCCAAAGCTCTGGGGAGAGAAGAGTCTCTTGTGTCAAAATATGTAGACTCCCTTCAAGAAGAGAAGAAAGAGCCCCACGAAAGCAAGGGGATGGCAGTAATGACCGAGGCTACCTCAGAGAGAGTGGATAGGCTTCGGCAGAACATGCCAGAAAAACCTAAACACTCAGCTATACATACTATCAATTAGATAGACGGGCTTCATTCGCGCCCGAACCAGTAGGTTTTTAGCCCTTCCTACCTGCGAAGCGAATGCATCCTCAAAAGGGTTATTTTTCAAAACTTATTTTAAGGAGTAGAAAGTTGGCAAAAAACAGAAGCGATAAAAGTCGCTACCCCTCTCGCTATTCTCCCAAAGGCTGGGTGTCAGGTTCTCAATATATAACAGAGCTTGTTTGTGAGAAGAAGGCCCAAAGAGAGAAGAAGGAACTCCCGATGAAGTTCTGGGAGGACAAAGACTGGTGCAAATACTATAAGTACCAGATCACCCTAGCCAATAGGCTCATCAAAAAATACGGCGAAGAATCTATAGTCGCCGCTCTAAGAGACAAAAGGTGTTGGTCTACATATTCTCTAAGGTCCCCCTTCCTTGAAAAAATAGTTGAGGAAAAATCGAAACAAGTTATCGAGAGGCCGGAGAATACAGAGTATAATATTAAAGAGTCAGAAGAAGTCAAACACAAGACAAACAATAACCACAAATCAATTATTTCTAAGTTGAGGGATTTAGATGAATAAGGATATTATCAAGGAATACGGCGATGTTCTTCACGACCCCTCTTCAATTGTAGATAGACCCCTAGAAGTTCTGTCTGTTGGCCCTAAATTAGACATAGCTCTGGGAGGAGGAGTGCCTGAAGGGTCGTTGTTTATAATGACTGGCCCTGAGAAAGTCGGAAAGACAGTAACCGCACTCACATTTTGCGCCAATGCACAAAAACACTATCAACGCAAGATCTACTACGCCAATATAGAGGGTCGCTTAAAAAAGAGAGATCTAGAAGGTATTGTAGATTTGGATCTTGATTCAGAAAAGATGCAGATTATTGGCTCTACAGAGGGAAACATTTTATCTGCTGAAAAATATCTGAGCATTGTTGACAATATCGTCCATACGCAGCCGGGTTCTTTAGCTGTCGTAGACTCCTTCTCGGCTTTATCTAGTGAAGCAGAGCTTACAGGAGACCTCTCGGACATGCAGGTTATGAGCGTCCAGAAGGTTTTAGCAAAGTTCTGTAGAAGAATTTCAAATGTTCTCCCAATCAATAGGGTGACTGTGATTGGAATAACCCACCTTATGGCTAACATGCAGAGGTTTGGAAGGGGAAAAACAAAGATAGAAAAATCAGGGAACGCCTTAAAGTATCAGGTTGATGTGAAGCTACATGCGAGCCACTCAGTTCCCCTGATGCAGGGAGACACTCAGATTGGCCAAACAATCCACTGGCAGATCACAACTTCCGCCATAGGCCCTCCGGGACAAAAGGTAGAAAGCCACATTAGATACGGAAGAGGAATATGGAAGGAGATGGAGATGTCCGACCTTATGATTGACTTCGGCCTCATCTCAAAGGCAGGAGCATGGCTAAAACTACCCAACGGAGAAAAGATTCAAGGAAAGGCCAAGCTAGCAAAATACCTAGAAGACAACCCAAAAGAATACGAAAATTTCAGAAAAGAGGTTTTAACTATGGTGGGGATGTACAATGAAGACTAAGGTTATTGGAACGTTTGAATGTAGACTATACCTTGGGTCTATTTATGAGGATACCAAAGCCCCTTTTTATGAAAGGAAACTAATCCAAGAGATCCATCGTGTGCAGAGTGCTTTTAGGAAGTACGTACCTCTTAGGGTTACAAAAACTACCTTTGTTTGTGCTCCAAAATATATAGAGGACGGATGGGAGATAGCAGCGATCAATTACCCAAGAGCCAAAACAGACCCAGAGATAATTGAAGAGTTCATGGAGATGTTGGCTGAGGATTTTCTAGTTACATTCCAACAGAAGAGGGTAACCCTTGTAACGCCCGCTATATCGATTATGTACGAATCAGAGGCTCCATACATGCCTCAAACAGTAAGTTAGACTTCTTAACTGTAAATGTGTGACCCTCCAAAAGTCAGGGTTTCTAACCAGCCCTATAAAGTAAGTTACCTCGTTCTTATCTTTAATGGTTAGGTATAACAAAACGAGCAGGTTCCATTTGCACCTGAACCAGTAGGTTTCTAGCCCTTCCTACCTGCGAAGCGAATGCTATATCAAAAGGGTCTTTTATTTTTCAAAACTTATTTTAAGGAGTAGAAGCTATGATTAGGAACGCTAAATTTTGGGGACTTGAATACAGTCCTGAATTTATTGAGATGCTCAATCTCACTAACTCGCTGCTAAATGATATCTCACAATGTGTACGCGAAGAAATCTCTAATGGATCAATTGTTAATATCAATTCTATTGGTCTCGGTCAATATGTAGAGTTAAGTGACGGAGAAGAAGTCACACAGGCTGGTTATCGAGATAGGATTAGATACATTCTAGACAAGTATCCTGTTGTCGAAAAGAAAAAAGGAATAGAGAGACAGCTAGTAGGCTATGTTTTAGAAAGGTTCGCTGGATATTTCAAAAGAAATAAAGACTGGAAAGAAACCATCCAAAAGAAGATTCCAAGGATTACCTTTAAAAACAAGAGTCTATACAATAAAGATAGGAATGTCGAGATAAATAAAGAAAAGAAAGAGATTCTTTTCCACACTATATTTGGAGATTACAAGGTTCCATATAATCTTTCCATCAAATCAGACCACTTGGACTCTGGAAATTTTGGAGGAAATTTAATAGTAAAACAAAAATGCTTTGTAGTCGCTGTAGATGTCCCCTTTGTTCAGCAGTATACTCCTGAGAAAGTTCTCGGCTTTGATATCAACAAGTCTTTAAATAATTGGATTGTCTTCAATAGTGGAGATGTTATTCCTGCACCTGATGTTGTAGCGGACTATATTGAGAAAATCAGAAAGCTCAACAAGACTATTGACAACAGTAAGAAAGAAGGTCTTAAAAGCTCTCAAAGGCGATCTCTACGCAAACAAATTATAAATAAGCATGGGCAACTTCATGCAGAAATTAAAAAGGTATGTGAGAGGATTGTTGAGGTCATCAAGAACCAGAAAGCTCTACTCTGCATAGATATGGTTAAGACAGGTCAAAACATGGGAACCTTTGGGCAGGACAAGATTATTCCTGAGCTTCAGACCCTATGTGAGAATCAGGGAATTCCTTTTATCGCTGTTCCTTGCAAGAACACTTCAAGGAGATGCTCTTCTTGTGGATATGTCCATAAAGATAATAGAAAAACTACAGACGAATTTGAGTGCTTGAAATGCGGACACGATGAGCTGTCTCATCTTAACGCAGCAAAAAATATAGCTTTTCTTGGAAATAAAATGTTTGAGGCTGGTGTTCCGTGTGGAAATCACGGTAGAATATCTGTAGAGAAACTAATAGAAAGACACGGGTCTCGTCAGCACCCGAAACAGCATGTTATGACGTTCATGACTGGAAGTTGATGAAACAGCAAAACGTCGGGGTCTCAAGGTCGCCTCAAGCAGTATGTCATAGCCCTCATATCTGCAAGGTCTTGAATTGTCAAGGGGCTGTGGAGTCTATATGAAAATCAGAGATTTAAACAATGAGGTTCATACGTGGAAGCTTAGCGGCTACGTTGTGGCTGCAAATGACATGCGTCCACGCTCCAAACTTCATCTGGCGGCGAGGAAATTGCTCATTGAGCTTTTTCCCACCGTTCAGGTGTTAGAGGAAGTTCTTGCTCCATTAACTAGATATGAAAAATCATATTTTGACTTTTATATAAATACTCTTAAGCTCGCCGTAGAAGTGCACGGTCAGCAACATTACAAATTCAATTCTCTATTCCATAGCTCTGCACAGGATTTTGCAAATCAAAAGAAAAAAGACCGGCGAAAACAAGAGTGGTGCGAGTATAATAATATCACATACGTTGAATTACCATATAATGAAGGCATAGATAAATGGAGACTAAGAATACAGCAAAGGAACGACTAGATCAGGTAGAGGCAGTACTAGACGAGTATGAGGGCAAATTAGGAATAGGTAGCTACCCTGAGGACTTCCACGATCAGTCTGTAAAAAAGTACATGTCTATGCCAAGACAACAAATGGAAAAGTTGACTGTTGAAGAGTGTGCGGAAGCAGCCCTTCTTCTCGGAGGATTTTCCTTTTATCTGCAAAGATCCTATAATAGAGAAATAGCTAGGGTTAACTGGGCAGCCTCCAACCTTAAGAAAATGATCTCAGGAAGAGAGCAACAATACAGCGGATCATGGGACAGTCAGTACTATCAAGCTATTAAAGAAGATGGGTATGCAACTAAGCTAGACAATATTAAAACATATGCTCAACAGAGAGCTGACAGACTAACCTACTTGGCTACTTCTGTAAAAAACTTAAGTGACCTATATATCAACCTTCAGAGATCGAAAATAAACAGACATGGATAAAGAACAATTAAAAGACCTACTTAAGCAATTCAGTCAGGAAGAGATTCGTGAAGCTTTGGGTGATGAAAAGAAGAACAAGAACCGAAGACGTGGAAAGGGCAAGAGAAAAAAGTCTAACAATAAGACAAGGTCTCAGAAAAATACTGAAAATAAATTTGATGACATTATATCGACGATCCGATTTAGCCCCGACGAAGAAAAAGAACTAAAGGAAGCAGAAAAAGCAGACAAGGGCTCCGAAGTCAACCCAAACAGAGGAAGACGTGGAGCTGTGGAAAAACGCTCGTTTAGGTGCACCTCTTGTGGAAGAGACTATAAAATGTTTCCATCTCAGATTTTTAACAGAGATCGCTGGAAGTGTAATCGCTGCATAACAGGTGGAAAATAATATGTTAAATGACCTACCATCAGAAAGAGCAATCTTAGCGGGTATATTTCGCTATGGAGCGGAGGCCTACTACGACGTCTCAGATATCGTTAGCGAATCTTCTTTCACTGATGAGTCCAACATCGTACTTTTTTCATGTATGAAACACGTCCTAGAAGCCGATGATAGTACCTCTCTAGATGCTCCTACTATGATGTCTGCTGCAAAAGAGCTTGGGTTCTCAGACTTCTTCAACACTCAAGAAGTGCAACATATGTCGTCGGTTATTAAATTCCCGGTACTCTTAGAAAACGTGCGCAGGTTCGCAGCTAAAATACGCAAGCTAGAAATAGCCAGAATGATGTACGACCAGCTAGACCTGACCAAAGAGAAATATCTTGACATTAAGGGCGATGAGCCTATCGCAAAAATCTTAGGGATAGCTGAAGATGCTGTTATGGACGTTACCTCTGTCATTGCCGGAGAAGATGAGTCCCCAACGAAAATGTTTGATGATGTTGAAGCTCATTTAGACGAGCTTGCAGAGGAGTGTGTCGATCAGATAGGTGTTTCAACAGGCTTCCCAAGATATGACTTCGCTATTGGAGGAGGTCTCAGAAAAGGAACTGTTAATGTTATCGGAGCACGTCCAAAGACCGGCAAGACGCTATTGGCAGACAATATAGGTATACATATTGCAAAGGGCGGCATCCCAGTTTTAAATCTAGATACAGAAATGAGAAAAGAGGACCATCAGCATAGAATGATGGCCATGCTATCCGGAGTTCCTATAAATGATATTGAAACAGGAAAGTTTGCAGACGATCCGGCGACTAGAAAAAAGGTGACGGACGCCGCTAGAGAGATCAAAGATATACCATATTACTTCAAGACTATTGGGGGAGCTGCTTTTGAAGAGCAAGTGGCGGTCATGAGAAGATGGATTAGTAGGGTCGCAGGATTAAATGATAAGGGAAAGGCTAATGATTGCGTAATTATTTACGACTACCTTAAACTTATGGACTCAGCCGAGATTAAAGGAGACATGAAAGAGTTCCAAATACTCGGCTTTATGATAACGGCCCTGCATAATCTGTCTCTTAAATATGAAGTTCCCATTCTAACATTTATCCAATTAAATAGAGATGGAATAACAAAAGAGAGCACAGATACCGCTTCTGGTTCTGACAGAATTATCTGGCTTTGCTCTAACTTCAGCATCTACAAACATAAGTCTGATGAAGAGATTGCTAAGGACGGCCCAGAAAATGGCAATAGAAAATTAGTTCCTCTTATAGCCAGACATGGAGAAGGCCTTGAGCACGGAGACTATATCAATGTAGAACTTACGGGGAAAATTGGCAAGGTAACTGAAGGGCAAACCGCCTTTGAGTTGGACAGTGGTGTTAGCGTCGTGGAAGAAGGAGAGCTTTTTAATGGTTCAGAAGATGTCGCATTCTAAAAAATATGATTACGCCAAGGTACGAACACTAGCTAAAATATCTGGTCAATATATAGACCAAATATATTCTTATTTTGGAATGACTATTGCATACAGAAATGATATATTGATGAAGTCTGTTTGTCCCATACATGGGGGAGACAATCCGACAGCACTCAACTTTTATCCTAATGGAGAATTTAAAGTACACTATAAGTGCAGGACTCATCAGTGCGAGGAAATCTTTGGCAACGGAATGATAGATCTAATGAGGGGAATTTTATCTAGGGTCAATCATGGATGGGAAAAAGAAGGAGACAAAGAGGCTACCTTTAAAGAGTCTGTAGACTTCCTGCTTAAGTTTTTAAAGAAAGACTTCAGCTCACTAGAGTCTGATAATCATAATGTAGAGAAGCTCCACTTTAATAATTTAGTAAATACTTTAAGCTCAGAATCTGCCAAGAAAGGCGGCATCACTCAGAAAATATATAGGGATAGGGTAGAAGTGCCCTCCAAATATTACTTGGATAGAGGTTTTTCCCAGAAGGTTCTTGAGGATTATGATGTAGGCTATTGTAATACACGCAACAAGCCCATGTACCAGCGTGCTGTTGTTCCTATTTATGATAATAACCATGAATTTATAGTGGGATGCACAGGAAGAAGCATATTTGAAAAGTGTTCATCTTGTAACAACTATCATAACCCTGAAGAAAAATGTCGCCATTTTCCCAAATGGATGCATAGTAAGGGCTTCCAAAAAGAGAAATGGCTGTATAATTACTGGGTAGCCAAGGATGAGATATCTAAAAGTGGTGTCGCCATTCTTGTTGAGTCTCCGGGAAATGTCTGGAGACTTGCTGAGGCCGGAATACATAATGTAGTTGCTATATTTGGAACTGCGTTTAATAACGACCAAAAGAATCTATTAGACGAATCTGGGGCACTGTCTCTTATTTGTCTTATGGATAATGACGAGGCAGGCCAGAAGGCGGCTAAAAAGATAGAAGAGCAGTGTGGAAGGCTCTATAGATTATACTTCCCAATTTTTGATGCAGCAGATATCGCAGAATTAAATGTAGATACTGTTACCTCAGATATTAAACCCTTTATTGAAAACGCTATGAATGTCTACAAGGAACTTTAAAATGACCAGAAAAGATGTTAGGAACTATGCTGTCAGTTATCTATGGCACAAAGCAATCGCAGACCAAGAAAAAGCCAAGCTGTCCCTTGAGCTATTAACCAACAATGCCGCAGGTATTGGAGACCACTCAACGGGTGATTTTCACCAAAACCTAGACGAAGCCTTAGATCTTCTTGTGGACGCTCTAGACCGTCTAGAAGTTTTAGTAGACCTTTATCCGGACCTCGACAACTAAAGGAAGAAGACATGACTCAAATACTTGGATTCGCTGGAAAGAAGCAAAGCGGAAAGAACACTGCCTGTAACTATATCGTCGCTCTCAAGCTAGCTGAACTTGGTATAAGCAAAAATACTAGACTAACAGAGAGAGGGCTTATTGAAGTTACCGACGTTTTCGGAGAAACCATAAGTGGTAAAGAGTGGTTTAGTTTTACTGATAAAAATTTAAATGTGGACAAACTATTCGACGACAGCTTGGGAAAGTTCGTAAAAATATATGGGCTTGCAGACACTTTAAAAGACCTGTGTGTCAATACTCTTGGGTTAAAATACAATCAGGCCTATGGGACAGATGAAGAAAAGAATTCCAGCACAGATATCGAGTGGGGATCTCTTCCTATTCCCAATAAAAACGTCAAGTCAAAAAAAATGACAGCTAGAGAGGTTCTGCAATATATAGGCACAGACGTCTTCAGGAAACTAGACCCTGACGTTTGGATAAAAAGCCTACTGCGTAAAATTGAAAAAGACAAACCAGAAGTGGCCCTTGTTTGTGATGTCCGATTTAAGAATGAAATTTCTTGCCTTCAAAAAAAGGGAGGTTTTATACTTGGTCTGACTAGGGACAAGTACAACAAAGTAGACCAGCACTCTAGCGAAAAAGAGATTGAGGAAGGTTTTTCTCTATGTGATTCAATTATTGATAATCAGGACATGGACATTAAGGAGCAGCTCAAAATGATCCACAAGGCTATACAGCACTTACCAAACGTTATCCCAACGATGGAGAAATAATGAGCATCCCGATTGTATATTTTAGAAGCAGTTCTTTTAATTCTCATAGGATGTGCCCTATGCAGTACTACCACGAGTACACACTTGGCTGGCGTGGAAAATCAGGAAAGAAGGCAGACAAAGGAACTATCGTTCATAAGGTGCTTGAGATAGCAGCGATGTGTAAGAAGTCACTGCAGGATGGTCACGAAACATTTGAAGACACCGAAATAGGCAAGATTGAAACATCCAACTATGACCCAGAGTACCTAGATGAGATTATAGATAAGGTATATGAATATTACACCTCTAGGACTACACATCACGACTGGAAACCACTCGACCTGAAACACTGTCGAAGATGGGTTTGGAAAATATTCAACGACGATGACGGGCTGTTTGACCCTAAGAATAGGCTCGTGGTAGACGCAGAGCCCCACTTTGACTTTGAGGTTGAAGAAGACTGGGCTAAGTATAGTTACACGCTAGATGACGGCTCAGTACTGGAGGGCAACCTTTCCCTAAAGGGAACCATCGACCTAATAACAGATGTGGGAGATGACACTTACGAGATCATTGACTGGAAGACAGGAAGGCGTCTTGACTGGGCAACAGGAAAAGAGAAGACTCCTGCCAAGCTGCAGAACGACCCACAGCTTAGAATGTATCACTTGGCTGTAAAAAAAATGTATCCACACGTTAAGTCCTTTTTAATCACTATACATTTCATGAACGACGGAGGGCCTTTTACTTTACATTTTCAAGATAGCGATATTGAAGAAACTATGGAGATGATAAAGGCTAAATTTGAAATCATAAAAGAGACAACCCGTCCACAGCAAATAAAAAGCTGGAAGTGTAGTAAACTATGTGCGGCAGGAAAAAGCACATATGAAGATACTCATGTCGAGCCTTTGTATAATATGTTTGGTGCTCCACTCACAAAGTGTGAACAAACAATGGCTATGATTAAAGAAAATGGAATAGAGTGGGTAACTGGAAACTGTACGTCACCAGACCATACCATTGGCAAGTATCAGGCTCCGGGAGAAGTATGATTATAGAACTACCGTTTGATAAAGAAATGATAGCTAGAGCCAAACAAAAGGCTTCGTCCCTTGGGTATATTAATAATTCAATCCTTAAAGGGGCAGGAAACCTTGCTGGATACCTAGGAGAAGAAGCTCTCGCTCCTTATGTCGGGGCTGAAATAGTCAGTAACAATAGAGGTCTGGACAAGTACAACCATGACCTTCTGGTTCAAACTCAGCATGTAATAGAAGACACCCAGAGAATAGAGGTCAAGACAAAACGTCGCACGGTTACGCCAAGACCAAACTACGATGTCTCTGTTGCGGAAACAAGCTCTCACCAAAGACCTGATATTTATGCCTTTATCAGTCTAGAGTTTGACAGGGTGACGAAGGCTCACCCAAAACAATACTATGGTCTGAAAAAGATCTGGCTTTGTGGATTCATGCCAGCAGAAGAGTTCTGGGAAAGGGCGGATCTCTGGGAAAAAGGAAAAATTGATAAGACCAACAACTTCAAAACACACGTTAACATGTATAATTTAGCTGTAAGAGATTTATACACAAATATATCCGAGGCCTTAGTATGAAATACGTACCGTTACATGTCCATAGCGAATATTCACTTTTAGATGGCCTGTCCCAAACAAAGCATATTGCAAAAAGACTAGAAGAGATAGGGGTAGACGCCTGCGCACTGACAGATCACGGAACTGTAAGCGGAGCAATCGACTTTCATAAAACTATATCAAAAGGATTCAAACCTATTCTAGGGTGTGAGTTCTATATCAGTAATAGAGACGCCACAATAAAAGAACCTGACAATTCAAAATTGTCTCATCAGGTTGTCTTGGCAAAAGATTTGGAGGGCTGGAAGAACCTACTTTCGATGGTTTCCATATCGAACAAGGTAGGCCACTTCTACCATAAGCCTAGGGTAGGCACCGACTATTTCATGGAGCTTGCATCAAAAGCTAATGGCTCTCTAGTTTCCTTTAGCGGGCACTTGGGTTCTAGACTGGCAACTGCCGTAGTAGACAATCCCAACTGGCAGAGTGATGGTATACGAGAAGCAGAGAGGCTGCAAGAAGCATTTGGAAAAGGAAACTTCTATATAGAAATCCAACTTATTGATTCTCTTATAAATCAAAAGGCTAAAGAGGTTGCAGAAAAACTAAGAGAAATTTCTAAGCTAACCAAAATCCCCTGCGTAGCTACTCCGGACGCTCACTACTGTCGTCGTGAAGATGCCCACGACCAAAGGGTTCTGTTATGCACAGCCTTGCGAAAAAGTATTGGTCAGGTACAATCAGAATTAAAACAAGGGAAGTCTAAGTTTTTAGGGACTTTCTTTAATTCTAACAACTATCATATCCCCAGCTATGAAGACATGAGGGAGTTCCATACAGAAGAGGAGCTTGAACACACTATAGATATCGCTAATATGTGCACCAACTATGATATTCTAGGACCTCCCAATCCTCCCGTATTTGATTGTCCAGACGGGATGTCTCCAAATAGTTATTTAAGGGAACTGTGTAGGGTAGGCTGGGCAGACAAGATGGATCATGTTGCAAAGGGCTCTTTGTTTA
>Ga0255048_10000865_pt1 | contig 22238 bp, 22 predicted proteins | sample JV7_2_2_MG_FD_183619 | JGI IMG/M metagenome (GOLD analysis project Ga0255048, IMG submission 183619) | Seawater microbial communities from Jervis Inlet, British Columbia, Canada - JV7_2_2 | ecosystem: Environmental > Aquatic > Marine > Inlet | place: Canada: British Columbia | collected 2016-10-06
CTGACACCACGATGCAATCATTGACACCATGCTGATCCTCGGACTCATCGTCGCGGCAGTCCTCGGGCCCGTCTATGTGTGGCTCAACAGCGAGAACGCCACTGTGCAACGCCTCGGTATCGGGTCGGCTGTGGCCGTGGCCGGCGCTGCGGTGACGCCGCTCGCAATGGGACGGTGCGGGTTCGCGGCAGAGACGACGGGTGTCGACCATCTCCTCGCGTTTGGCCTCATGTTCGGCGGTGGATGGCTTGCCCTCATCGCCCTTCAAGTATTCTTCGACAGAGCCGACGGTGTCAAAGCCGACAGCGCCGCAATGTCCGGTGAGATCCGTACTGGCGGTTACCGCATGGGCTGGTGGGTGCCCTGGATACTGCTCTCGCCGACGCTGATCATCCTGCTGGTATTTCTATACGTGCCAGCGGTCCAAACGTTCACACTCTCGACGAAGCTGACCCGACTCGGAGCTCCCCGCTCAAAGGACGTGTGCTTCGGGAACTTCACCGAGTTGCTGATCACCGATCCGCTCAAGCTCGTTCTGTATCCACTCATCGCAATCGCACTCATATACGGTGCGCGATTCTGGCTGAGGCGCTCGATCCCCGGAACGTGGAGTCGCAGGGGAGCAGACGTCGCATCCGTCGTTGCGATGCTCTCGGTGTTCGTCGCTCTCTACGCCATGTTCTCGCCTGGCGGCGGTGGCCAGGTCGCGTACCGGCCCGTATACGTCACCACCATCATCATTTCGGTTGGCACCGTGGCTTTCGGAATGCTCGGCGGGCTCGCGATCGCATACCTCGCTTTCAGACAGATTGCCGGCGGAACCATCTACCGGACGGCCCTCATCTGGCCATACGCCATCTCACCTGCCGTTGCGGGTGTTCTCTTCTTCATGATCTTCGATCCGACCGCAGGCATCTTCACGCACGTGATGGAGAACTGGTTCCGCATCGATGTCCCCAACTATCGAGAACATGCGGTGCTTGCGCAGTTCTCGATCATTCTCGCCAGCGGATGGAAGATCCTTGGTTACAACATCTTGTTCTATCTCGCCGGTTTGCAGACCGTCTCGCTTGACCAGGTGGAGGCCGCGCTCATCGATGGTGCATCCACATGGAAGCGCTTCACGAAGATCGTTCTTCCCGCACTGTCGCCGATCACGTTCTTTCTGCTTGTGACGAACCTCACGTATGCCTTCTTCGAGATCTACGCAACGATCGACTTCATGACCAAGGGTGCGCCTGCCGGAGAGACCTCGGTTGCGATCTACGAGATCATTCGAATCGGTGTCAACAACGGTGACCTGGGCAGGGGTGCAGCACAGTCGGTGCTGCTGTTCGCCGCCGTGATCGCGGTGACTATCTGGCAGTTCCGCACGAGCGGTAGCCGAGTCAGCTACGGAGGCTCGGCATGAAGGGGCTCACACCTGGCGTGAAGAAGAAGGGGTATGTCAGAGGACGACGTTGGCCCTATCACATCTGGCTGACGATGACGGCGTTGGTTGTCGCGTTCCCGTTGTTGTATGCGATGTTGATCTCCACTCAGACGAACGCCGAGATCTTCTCATTCCAGTTGACGCCGGGTAGTGCTCTGCGTTCCAATTTCGACGCTGTCTGGTTCCAGAGAGACTTCGCAGGCGCCATGTGGAACTCCACACAGCAAGCGGTGCTCGTCACCACAGGCAAGACGGTCCTCTCCCTGCTCGCAGGGCTCGCGTTCGTGTATTTCAAGTTCCGCGGTAAATGGATCGTGTTCTTCCTCGTGCTCGTCACCCTGATGATGCCGACCGAAGTCATGATCCTCGCCATGTTTCGCCTGGTCTCGGGTTTCGGGTGGCAGGACACGATGGCAGCCATCGTCGTGCCGTTCCTCGCCTCTGCAACAGGAGCGTTCCTCTTCCGTCAGCACTTCGCCAATATGCCCGTCGAACTCCTCGAGGCCTCCCAGATCGATGGAGCGTCTCCGGTGCAGTTCCTGACGAAAGTGTTGATCCCGATCTCGTGGAACGTCATCGGGGCGCTTTTTGTGATCCAATTCGTCTACACGTGGAACATGTTCCTGTGGCCCAGCCTGATCATCCGTGATGAGTCCCAGCAGGTTGTCCAGGTGGCGCTGCAAACGCTGACGAACATCGATGGGTCACTGAACTATGGACCGCTCATGCTCGCAGCGGTGATTGCGTCGATCCCGCCTGCGTTGGTATTCATGGCAATGCAGAAGCCCTTCATGAGTGGCTTTGCGATCGGGCAGGACAAATAGGGAGGAGTTCACGGTTCACGGTTCGGGACTTGGCGACTGTGAACTGAAGACAGTGAACCGACCACTAGTACGGGCTCGGTAGGGTCTTGCCGGTTTCGAGGAGCGTCTTCATGCCCGAGACGATGTAGGGGAAGCCGCTCACGAAGTCGGTATGTGTCCTGCTCCCGACGGGAGTGTCGTACAGCTCGATCGTCAGCTTCGCCGCACCGTTGAAGTCATCGACACGCCAGATCTCGGTGGCAGGACCCTCCGCGATGAGGTCGTCGTCCCACAATGCCTGAAACGTCATCTCGACCATGTTCGGCGGTTCGATGGTCAGGATCGTGCCTTTGGCGGCGACGCGGTCATCGGGGTATGTGTACGTGATCGGAGCGCCCTCCTCCCATGAGGACTCCACTCTCGTACCGTAGAAATACTGCTCGGTGACATCGCCGTCGACGATCGCGTTCCACACGATGGTCGGTGAGACGTTGATGATCACCTGGTAGACGTGATCCGGTTTCGTGTTCTTGGCTGCGGATTCCAGTTCGGACTTGATCTGCGTCATTGTGCGCACCTTTCGTTCTGTGTACTTGGTGATCCACCGCTCGTGGACCAACTGGATCGGGACGGGGTTCAGGTAGTGAAGCTTTCGCCGACCGGCCTTGTGGGTCGTGACAAGGCCGGCCTCCTCGAGAATCGAGAGATGATTCATCACACCGAAGCGAGTCATCTGGGGGAGCAACTCGCCGAGATCACCGAGCGACTGCCCATCCTCGACGAACAACGCGTCGAGAAGCAACCGCCTCGACGGGTCGTTGAGCGCCTTGAACACCGCATCATCCATGGCATGGAGTATATGTGAGTAAACACTCACCTGTCAACCAGGCTCGCGTCTGGCCGATCGCCCGCCTTGCTCACTTCCAGATACCAGAACGTTCCCTCAGCTCATTCGCAGGAATCGGAGATCTGGTGTCTGGCTTCCGGCTTCTGTCAATACAGAAACATCGGCTTTCCCATGACGTGTCTGATCTTGGGTCGGTAGGCATCTGAGTCGTAGAGCTCATCGATGTCCACGCGCTTGACGCCCTCGCTCGTCACGGTGATGGGCACATTGGTGTACGTACCGCCGCGCAGCGCGACCATGCGACCGGAGGACCCATCGAGGGCGAGGTCTGCGGCCATGTTGGCGTAGTTCGTTGCGACCATGAGATCGAGCGAGTCCGGCCTGCCTGACCTCATGAGATAGGCCACCTGCTGGTAGATGATGTCCGAACCCGTCAAGTCGGTGAGGAGCGAGCCGACGACGGCGCCGATCCCTCCGAGCTTGCGATGACCGTATGCGTCTTCACCTCCCGAGAGCATCATCTCGCCCTCGGCGAGCGTCGCGCCCTCCGAGATTGTCATCATCGCGTAGTGCGATGAGTTGTTGCGTTTGTCCTCCACCAACATCGCTGCGAGCCGCTCAGGATCGAATGGGACCTCGGAGATCACCGCTCGATCCACGCCGGAGAGATAGGCCGTGATGAGGCTTGTCTCTCCCGAGTAGCGTCCGAAGAGCTCGACGACGGCTATCCGCTCATGGCTGCCGGTGCTTGTGCGGAGATTGTGGATGAAATCGACGCCTCGTGTCACCGCGGTGGAGAACCCGATGCAGTAGTCCGTTCCGTGCACGTCGTTATCCATCGTTTTTGGGATCGCCACGACCGGCACACCTTCCTGATGCATGCGCAGTCCGTACGACAGGGTGTCATCGCCACCGATGGGTATTAGCACGTCGATACCCAGCGCGTCGAGCACGCTGAGTGCGTGCGCGGTCAGATCGTGCGGACCCTCGCCCTCGACCGCGTCCAGAAGGAACTCGGGCACCTCGGCGTCGCGGACCTTGCCCGGATGCGTCCGGCTCGTGTGGAGAAACGTCCCACCTGTACGGTCGACCGTGCGAACGACCTGCGGATCGAGTTTGATCGTGTTGTCGGCAATCGATGCAGGATCGTCCGCATTGGAGTTCAGCAGCCCACCCCATCCACGTCGGAATCCGACAACTTCGTGTCCCTTTTCGGCGACCCGATTGACCACCGCCTTGATACACGGATTGAGCCCGGGAACATCGCCCCCGCCCGTGAGGATTGCAATGCGCATTGAATCAGCTTTCAGTTGACAGTCTCAGTTCACAGTAGACGGCAACGTGACTGCTGAAATCTGATGGCCGAGGGCTGTCAAGAGATTGTTCCCTCGGCTCGGTGGCGGTCACGGTGCCTCCACCACTCCCTTTCGAGCATCGACCAGATGGTGTGGTCGAGCCATCGGGTACCAACCTTGACCTCGTCTCGCAGCGTGCCCTCGAGGACGAAACCAAGTTTCTCAGCAATGCGGTCAGAAGCGACGTTGCCAACGGCGATTCGGAGTTGCACCTTGTGGAAACCCATCTCCTCGAACCCGATTTGGATCGCCCGTGTGGTTGCTTCAGCCCCGAAGCCCTTGCCGGTTTCGTCAGACCGGATCCAATAGCCGACCTCTCCGATGTTGTTCTGTTGCGATGTTGGCCAGACGGATACGTTGCCGATGTGCCTGTTCGGATGGTCGATTGCGCGGATCGTAAAATCGAAGGCGCGACCCTCTGACCAGGCACCGACTGACTCACGGATGAACCGCTGAGCGACGCCGCGATCGTAACCCTCAGCCCACGGCAGCCACGGCTGCAGATCGTCGATGGATGCGGCCACTGCCTCGTGCATCGCGACAACGTCTCTCCGTCTGAAGGGTCGGAGCATCAGCCGCTTTGTGTACCTCGGTTGACTGTGGACGTGGGTCGCCATGGAGACCAGCCTATCCGGATAAGCTCGTCCAATGGGAACATGGTCGCTGTTGCAGGCTCTTCCTCCGGTTGTCGATCCTCCGGGGGCTGAATACGCAGTGCTGGTTCCGTTGTACGAGGACGGCAACGGCGAGATCCGGGTCATCCTGACGCGCCGTCCCGATCACATGCCCACGCACCCAGGCGACATGGTGTTTCCCGGCGGCCACCGCGAGGACGGTGAGGAGCCGATCGGTACCGCCACCCGTGAGGCGTGGGAGGAGATCGGGCTTCCTCCATCGAACATTCTCGAGATACTCGGCGGTCTGAACCCCGTTACGACCCGCAACCGGAACAAGCCGATCGTGCCTGTGGTGGCTCGCATTGCCCGTCCGGCTGAGTTCGTAGCAGATCCCCGCGAGGTGGATGTGATCATCGAGCCGACTCTTGGGGAGTTGCTGGATGAGTCCCGGTGGGTCACCCGCGACTGGTTCGGGCACCAGCTCTGGTTCTTCGAGTTTCCCGATGGGATCCTGTGGGGTGCAACCGCCTTCATGATGAGGGAACTCCTGAGCTATCTGAGATAGCAGTCGGTTTGCGGTCTACGGTTTGGGGTCTACGGTTCACCCATGCGCATGCACATGACCCCTGAGGAGTTCCGAGAAAACGGGTACGCCGTCATCGACTGGATCGCGGATTACATGGACGCCGTCGATGACCTGCCTGTGATGGCGGATGTCGAGCCTGGCGAGATCGCAGCGAAGATACCCAACGATGCTCCCGAAACGAGCGATGGTTTCGCTGCGATCCTTGCCGATCTCGACGATGTCGTGATGCCGGGTATCACGAACTGGCAATCGCCGAATTGGTTTGCGTACTTCCCTGCGAATGTCTCCGGGCCCTCTATCCTCGCTGAGCTCGCCGCCGCGGGGCTCGGACAACAGGGCATGTTGTGGTCGACCTCGCCTGCGACGACCGAGATCGAAACCAAGGTGCTGGATTGGCTCGTGGATCTGATGGGACTTCCACAGGGGTGGAAGTCCACGGGACCGGGCGGTGGCGTGATCCAGATGAGCGCATCGGATGCCACCCACGTGGCCCTCGTCGTAGCAAGGCACCTGCGTCGCCACGAGGCGCCGGCAGAGCAGATGGTCGTGTACGTCTCGGATCAGGCCCACTCGTCGATCGAGAAGGGGTGCACGGTTGCAGGTATAGGGCATTGTCGCAAGATCGACGTCGACGATGTCTTCGCTCTCGACCCAGGCGCGCTACGCGCAGCCATAACCAGGGACAGAGCTGCCGGTCTGTTCCCGATCGCGGTTGTCTCGGCCGTGGGTACAACTGCGACCACGGCGGTTGACCCGATCAACGAAATCTCTGCCGTCGCCGTGGAGCACGACATGTGGCACCACGTCGATGCTGCGTACGCAGGCACTGCAATGATCTGTGATGAGTTCCGAAGCCACCAACCGGGACTGGACCGCGTCGACAGCTACACGTTCAATCCGCACAAATGGATGATGGTGAACTTCGACTGCAACGTTCTGTGGGTTGCCGATCGTGAGCCTCTCATCGACACGATGAGCATCCTGCCGCCGTACCTGAGAAACGCTGTGTCGGATACAGGTGACGTGGTCGACTACAGGGATTGGCATGTGCCGCTCGGAAGACGGTTCCGCTCGTTGAAGCTGTGGTGGGTGCTTCGGTACTACGGAGCGGCTGGTCTCAGAGCCATGGTTCGGGATCATGTCGCCCTTGCGGATCAATTCGCCGGATGGGTCGAATTGGACAACCGGTTCGAGCTGTTCGCCCCGCATCCCTTCGGACTCGTGTGTTTCACCCATGTTGAGGGCAACAAGGCGACGAAGAAGCTTGCCGACGGACTCAATGCCTCGGGGAAGGTTGCCGTGACACCATCGGTCGTCGGTGACACATCGTTCATCCGTGTTGCCATCGGTCAGACGCACACGGATGAACGACACATCGAGGCTCTCTGGGATCTCATTGGGCGGCTCGCGTAGGAACGTGTCCTGTACCCTCAGTCGGTGCCCCAATCCTCTGGGGCATATCTTGCTCTGCGTTCAGCCTCAATTTTCGCCGCATACGTCGCCGCCTCTGTGCGTGAGGTCATCTCGAGTTTCGAGAGGATGTGCGAGACGTAGTTCTTGATCGTCTTGTCCGAGAGGAACATCTCCTCGGCGATCTGCTTGTTCGATCTGCCAACCATCAAGCGATCGAGGACCCTCTTCTCCTGGAGGCTCAGTCGATCGAGCTTCCCTGGAGCCTGTCCGTTCGACCGGATTCTGCTCGCAAGGGCCGCGTCGAGTGCCTCGCCAAAGACCTGCTCACCTCGGCCGACGCTTCTGACAGCCTCAACGAGTTGGATCGAATCCACCCGCTTGAGAATGTATCCAGACGCGCCAGCTTCGAAAGCCTCGAGCAATGCATCACGATCGGCATATGAGGTCAGGATGAGCACCTTTACCGCAGGCCAGCGCTTCCTGATATCGCGACATGCGTCGATCCCAGAGCCGTCGGGAAGACGCACGTCCAGAACAACGATATCTGGAACCTCCAGCCCCACACGGTGAATGGCCTCCGCTGCTGTGCCTGCCTCACCGACAACCTCAACGTCCGCTGCGTTGTCGAAAACCGATCGTAACCCTGCGCGGACGACATCATGGTCGTCCACCAGCAGGATACGAAATGTGGTGTTGTCCATGGCCTCAGCATATCGACACACATCTGCCTTCACCTGCGTTCTATCGTGGACACGATGCAAGACCCCAACGATCAGCGCGAGGATCTACTGCTCCTGATCGAGCGAGCCTCTTCGATCGTCGAACAGGTGGACCTGCAGTCCCTTCTCGATGGCACGATCGATACAGCGATGGAGCTCACGGGCGCACAGTACGGGGCTCTCGGAGTTGTGAACGATCACGGACGCATCGTTGCATTCCATCACAGGGGCGTGTCGTTGATCGATGCCGAACGTATCGGTGATCCTCCTGTGGGGCGTGGAATCCTCGGAGACATCACGCGCCACGGAACCGTGGTTCGAGTAGGCGACATATCTGAACACCTCGGCTACTCCGGTCTGCCAGTGGGTCATCCGTCCATGTCGTCGTTTCTTGGCGTGCCGGTCAGAGTCAGGGACAAGGTCTTCGGCAATCTGTACGTGACCGAGAAGTCCGGTGGCTTCAGCGAACAGGACGAAGTCATCGTGAAGGCACTGGCCGTCGTTGCAGGTGCAGGCATCAATTCGATCCGGATGGCACAGGAGTTGCAGAACAAGGCTGTCAGCGACGATCGGGACAGAATCGCCAGAGATGTTCACGATTCGATCATCCAAAGCCTCTTCGCCGTCGGTCTTGGACTCCACGCACGATCGGTGGCGACCACGGACGACCCAGATCTTCGCGCTGCTCTCGACAGTGCGTCCATCGCCATCGACGCGTCCATCGCAGAACTCCGCAGGTTGATCCACGACCTCCATGGTGACCTGCCGAAGAGAGGTTCTCTCGCCACAGAGGTGGAGGAACTGGTCCACCGGCTCGGAGGGCCATATGATGTCGCCGCAGTGGTCTCTGTGATCGGGAGTATCCCGGTCCTGGATGACTTCTTGATCGACGATGTGCTCCAGGTCGTGAGAGAGGCTCTGTCGAACGCGTATCGGCACTCGGGTGCGACGTCGATCTCGGTACTGCTCACAGCAGACGATCGATCGCTCTTCCTGGCGATCACAGACGATGGTCACGGATTCGATGTTGCCGATGCGCCGTGGGGTCTCGGACTCACGAACATGCGCACGAGGATCAAGCGTGCCGGCGGCGACCTCGACATCGACTCCGATCATGGGAGAGGGACAATCGTCGAGGCTCGGATACCCGTGCTCGGTGCTTCAGAGTTCGTCAACCCCCCGCCTTGAGATAGTCGTAGATCTTCTCGAGGTTCTGGTCCGAGATCGTGACTTCGTGATACCCGGGCATGCCCTTGGGACCCTCTCGTGTGTCCTCGCTGAAGCTCCCGAACGATCCGATCTCATCAACGAGCGGTGACCCGACAACAGCCCCTTGGCCTGAGAGCCCATGACACGCTGCGCATCCGTACTTGAAGTAGAGCACGCCGCCGTCCTCGATGGGATCGCCGGTCTGGCCGGCAGACTCGTCGTCGAGCCCGAACCCTTCGTACGAGAATCCAACACCGACGTAGGCGATCGGAGTACGGTCGTATAGGTGCGGATCCTTGATGTGCGTGTTTGACACGGGAGACCTGACGAATACGATCACCATGCCTATCGCTGTGATCACGGCTACGGTTGCGAGCAGCGCGCTTATCCACATCGAGCCGTCCTCTGCTGCTGACGCTTCGTCGCGTCGTCCGGCCAGCCCGACACGGACGAGGTAGACGGCGGCAAGGGCGATCAGGATCCACACGGTCGAGATCACCAGGATCACCAGCGTCCCGTTGATGAACGGGATCGTTACTCCGGGTTCAATCAGATATAGCTGTGGACCTGCGCTCTCAACAGCGATCGTGAACACAAAGGGCTGTACCGGATCGGTGTCTGGTCCGAGATAGACCACCTGCATCTCGCCGTTGTCGTCCGCCCGCTGTTCGTAGATCATCACCGCGGTTCCTGTTTCGTCAGTGGTTCCCGTTGCGATCTCCACTCTCGCCGACTCTCCCGCAAGTGATGCCTGGTACGTCAGCCCCACCTCAGCACCTTCCACAGGAATCCCGTCCTCAGACAACACAGCTTTGACTTCGACATTCTGCCCAACCGAGACTTCGTCTGGAGCCCCGACCGCGATATCGACACCGGCTGCGAGGACTGGAGCAGCCACCATCAGGATCGTCGCCGCAACGAGGACTGAAGTCGCGAAGCGTGCTCCGAACAGGATGTGGCGGTTGGTCATGACGCACCCTCTTCAGCCGGGCGACTTGGGCTGGGGGATCGCTCCGTCGATGCCCCAGAACCGGCGACTTCTGCTGCGGTCATGAGCGCTTCTTCGGCAGGTTCACCGGCGATGGCGGCCTCGTGCTCCTCTGTCATTTCCCAGATCGCCAACATGGGGAAGATCTTGATCGCGACGGTGATCAAGAGAGCGAAGATCGCGAAACCCGCTGCGAAGATCGACCACTCCAGGAACGTGGGTCCGTAGCTAGCAGGCTCATACGGCATCAAGGGTACGCGAAGCCCCGTGACGACGATGAAGTACCGCTCGAGAAACATGGCAAGGTCCACGAGAATGGCCGCAGCGACCACTCCTGCGATCGTTCGGGTCCTGGGGACCAGCATCAAGACGACAGGTCCAAGAAGGCCCCCGATGATGTAGAACCAGAACATGATTGCGAAGTCTTCGAGGAACAACTGTCGGAAGGCGAACGCTCCAGCCTCCTCGAGATTGAATCCCTCGGTCAGATACTCGTTGATGTTCACGTAGATCATGAACGCCCCGAACGCTGCGAGCAGATACCCCAGATAGAGGAAGTGCTTCTCTGTGAGGTACTCCTCCCAGTGGTAGATTCTCCTGAGGATGGCCATGATGACGATGAGTGTCGCCACACCGCTGAAGATCGCGCCTGCGACGAATAGCACTCCGAAGATGCTCGTGTCCCACCCGACTCGCAACGTCATCGCAAAGATCCACGAAACGACCGTGTGAACCGACACCGCGATCGGGATGATGATCAACATCATGATCGTGATGGCCCTGCCGAGGAGCTTGTACTGCTTCGGTGAACCCTTCCAATCCAGGGCAAGTGTCCGGTAGATGATGTTGCGTACGGCTCCGACCTTGTCAACGAGTCGATCCCTATACAGCGCAAGATCCGGGATCATCGGTGCGGACAGATAGATGATGCTCGCCGTCAGGTATGTCGTGATCGCCATGACGTCCCACATGATCGGGGACTGCCACCGGCCGAACAGATAGACGTTGAGGATCCTCTCAGGACGACCCATGTCGATGACCACGAACGAAGCGCCGACGAGCAAGGCGATGGCCGTGATGAACTCGGCGATCCTCGTAACCGGTGCTCTCCAACTCGCCTTTGACGCTCGAAGGATCGCGGAGATCAGTGTGCCTGCGTGGCTGATGCCGATGAAGAACACGAACGCAGTTATGTAGAGACCCCACGAGATGCGGTCCCGCATATCGGTGACATACAGCCCATCCTGCCACTGTTTCCAGTACTGGAATACGCCGTTGCCGGTGACCACGATCAGGAAACCAAGCCATAGCCAGTACTTGTAGGTCGTGACGAGTGTTGCCCTCGTCGTCTTGCTGATGAGCCGTTCGTGCCAGTTCGTCAGCGTGTCCATGTCACTGCTCCCTCGGCGCGTTCGATCCATGGCCATTCTGTTGGCATCCGGCCCTCGTCGTGTGTGTCGCGTCCGACGTCCTCTCCGTGACCAGGCAAGTAGTAGACCCTCGGCCTTGTGCCGAGGTGTTCCTTGAGCCGATAGCCGGAGTTGCCAGAAATCAGCCGCGTCGCCTTGACGACCGTTCGGCCGTTGGTGGCGATGTCCTCTTCGAGATCGCCGTACCAGACGGCGTCGTTCGGGCACGCCTGGATGCAGTAGGGGAGGGTTCCATCTCTCGCCATCTCCGGGCAGAAGTCGCACTTCATGACCGTTCCCCGGCTTGCAGGGGTCTGATGGTCGGGGTTGTAGTCGGCCAGTGCGGCTTCTGGAGGAACCGGGGGTGTACCCCAGTTGAAGAACCGTCTATCGTATGGGCAGGCTGCCATGCAGATGCGACAGCCGATGCACCGGTCCTGGTCGATGAGGACTGTTCCCTCGGGAGAGGGGAAGGTTGCGCCCACGGGGCACACCTTCACACAGGGTGGGTTCTCACACTGCTGACATGGTGTTGGGATGAACTGAGTTCCGCCGCCGTTCAGCTCAGCTTCATACACCTCGATCCATTCCATCGGTTGGGGCGCAAAATGCCCTTCGATACAAGCCGTCGTGCACTGGGGAGGGGTTCCCTGACTCTGGCAGCCGTCACATTTCGCGAGGTCGATGACCATTGTCCACTGACGGATTCGGCCGAACTCTCGAGGCGTATCCGGATGTGCCGCCTGAATCTCGTACATCGATCCTTTGACGATGTCGCGAACGAGACCGTCCATGACCTTGGCCGACGCCATCAATGGAACCGCGCCTAGGGCACCGAGGCCCAGGAGCTTGAGTGCGCCTCTCCTGTCAACAGAATCGATCGAAATCGGCACTTCGCCGAGAGGTGCTGGGGGTCCCTCGGCTGGACCTGCGTCGTCTGACATGGTCGGTTCCCGCATCTCGAAGATTCTCTGTACTTTCGGCCCTCGTGCCCGTGGGAGTGGTTTGCACTCCCACGGGCGTCTGAGGACTTACTCACTCGTGTCAACCGAGGTTGACGTTGATCCATCCTTGGTTGGATGACTGGACGTGGGTCGAGTCGTCCCAGCCGTCTGGTCCGAAGTCTGCGTCCCAGTAGGCAAGGGCGAGCATGGTTGATTCACCTGCGGTGAACTGTGCGTCCCCTGCATCTCCGGTCTGGAGCGGACGTGAGGTCTCGAAGTACCACACGCCGGGTTCACCTACGATCGGGTTCGTATGCATCCAATGGCCGAGCAGGCTGTTCTCTGCACCCTCGAGGTTGTCGTCTTCTCGGGTCTCAGCATCGGTTGCCCACTCGTCGTCGTAGTTGCACAGCGAGTCGTTGCCAGGGTCTTTGCCGTCACCCGGAGGGTTGACTCCACCTTGTGGTACGTCTCCAAGACATTCGAGCTCCCAGTGCCAGATGTCGACCATACCGGTCGTATTCTCACCCAACTCGTCGTCTGCACCCATGTGTGGGCCACCCGTGTCTACAGGGAACATCCACGACGGTGAAGCCGAGAAGTGTGGGTCGTCAGGGTTGTAGTCGTAGTCGTCGACGACGGTGAACAGCGAGTAGACGAACTCGTCATCGTGCGCCATCTTGATCGTGACATCCATGTTCTCAAGGTTGTCGTCTGCCCGATCAACGATCGGTTCAAGCGTGAGCGCCAGACCAGGGATGATGTCCCAATCCGAAGGATCACCATCAACCGTAATCGCCGCAACCGGAGCATCCAACGAACGCCCCTCTGGCTCCGGCGGGGGCGGGGCTTCGGTCGTTGTCGGCGCTTCAGTTGTCGGCGGAGCCTCGGAGGTTGTCGTTCCCAGGGTCGTTGTTGTTGTTGTTTCCGGCGCCTGCGTCGTCGTGGTGTCGTCAGTATCTGAACTGGTGCATGCCGCGGCGACGAGAGCCATCACGAACACGAACACGAGCCATCTGCTCTTGGTCCGCATGTGAGTGACCTCCTCGGTCTTTTCGCCACTCTTTTCGTGGCGATGACTTGTCATGTGGACAACGTATGACAGAGCAACGTGCGAACGTAGTGGCGAAAGGACCATTGGGAGTGTCGTTTGGGCCGTTCTGGCTGGTCCCTTCGATAGCCGCGACAGTGACCAATGGCCCTAGAGCAGTTGACGGCTTGCGGTTTACGGTTGACGGTCAGAAGTGGGTCCTCATGGTACGAGACCAGATGCTCGCGCCGACTGAGAGCTGTTGGCTGTACACCGTGCACCGTGCACCGTGCACCGTGAACTTCCTTCTCCGTCCGTCTTGCGCGGGAGGGTGCGCTGGGTTCTCCTCGCCGCTCGAGTTTGGGTCAGCCCCCGTCCTGGACCTCGCGGAGATAGGCGACGATGAGGTCGATCTGTGAATCCGTGAGGATGTTGGCGAAAGCGGGCATCTCGTCTTCGCCCTCGCGAATGCGCTTGGCGAGGCGGTTGTCAGACTCTTCCTCTGCGTCCGAACCGGGGCCCAGGTCTGGTGCGTCTTCCGTGCCGCCCAGATCCAGCCCGTGACAGTATGAGCATCCCATGGTGTACAGGTCGCGTCCGGAGAGATCCTCCTGCGAAAGCGGTGTGCGCCACTCGGGCAGGTCGGGTGCGTCTTCCTCGAAGGCCCGAAGGTAGGCCACTGTGGCGCCGATCTGGGTCTGTGTGAGTGATCCCCCGAAGTCTGCGGCATAGGGCGCCATCAACGTGCCGGGTATGCCGGTGGCGATGAGGTCGGCCATCTGCCTGTCGTCGACGGCGCCGAGGAACTGCTGGGCGTTGAGGGCGGGACCGAGTCCACCCTGTGCCTCGATTCCGTGACATTGGGAACAGCCTTCTTCGTAGACAGCCTCACCCTGTGTGGCCAAGCCGACCTGGTAGACCTCGTTGGCATGAGCTCGCCTTCCCGGTTCCAAGATCCGATAGACAGGGAACACGCTGACAAACAAGAGTATGACGACGACACCCCAACGCATCCAGCTGTCGGTCGATGCCTCGAGCTCGGGATCGTCAAGGTATGGCGGTGTCGTCATCAGTGACCTTCCGTGGCGCATGGCGGACCAGTCGGCTCGTCGATGCTCTCGGGTCCCAACGGAGGCCCACTGATGATCACGCCGGTGTCGACCACGACTCTGTCGTCTTCGATCGTGACCTCGAAACGGTCCATGCCGCGGGGCGCCGGGCCGGAGCGATGCTCTCCGATCCTGTTGAAGGTGGTGCCGTGGCAGGGGCATTTGAATTCCCCTGCCGATTCACACCAGGGAACGCGACAGCCTAGATGCGGGCATCTGGACCACAACGCAATGACCTCGTCCTCGTGCCTCGTGAGGTGCGTGCGGGCCGCGGGGACGAGCTGGACACCATCGGCGGGAACCAGGTCTGGAGGACCCGCCTTGACCTTCCCTCCGAACCCGATCGGGATGGTTGGCTGGAGGAAGTCCCAAGATGTCCATGCTGCTGCCACGGCGACGCCAGCGAATCCGATCTTCCACAATTTGGACAGGAAGTCTCGTCGATTCATCGTCGAACTCATAATTCGCCGTACCACCCGTCTCGCCATGGCCAGATCCAGTCCCAATCGGGACCACGGAATGCGAACCCGATGACCGTCAGCACGATCCACAACGCCAGGAACATCGAGAAGGTCCACACAGCGACCTTCCGCGCCCGGATCCTATGAGCGGGATTGCGATCGATGTAGGGCAGCGCAATCAGTCCGATCGTGATGAAGGTCGGGATGAGCACTCCGGCGATCAGCGGGTGCAGACGCGACAGCAGCTCTTGGAGGCCGATGAAGTACCACGGGGCCTTCTCCGGGTTGGGTGTCATGGCAGGGTTTGCGATCTCACGGAGTGGGGCGTTGAACATGACAGACACCGCGAGCACCACCAGGAGGACGACCAAGGCCGCAACGGCGTGACGGACCAAGAGATGCGGCCACGTCATCACAAGCTGCCGGCGCTGTGGCACCTTGGTCGTCCCTACCGCGGGGACACCCGGCACCACGCCGAGAATGCGCTGCTCGTCGAACGTCTGGGGTTCTTCAGACATCGGGATCTCCTTCCGTATCGAGGGTGCTGTCCTTGCGCCAGCGCCACAGATGGACGGCGATGATGAGCACGGCAATGGCAGGCAGGACTGCGACGTGCAGGACGTAGAAGCGCAGCAGCGTGGCCGAACTCACCTGCGGACCTCCCAGGAGTAACCGTGAGATCTCGTCGCCGATCAGTGGGACGAACCCGGCCATCGACGTGCCAACGGTGATCGCCCAGTACGCAAGCTGGTCCCAAGGAAGCAGGTAGCCGGTGAAGGAGAGAAGCAACGTCAACAGGAGCAATACCACACCGATGACCCAGTTGAACTCGCGGGGTGACTTGTAGGCCCCTCTGTAGAACACTCTGGACATGTGGGCGACGACGGCGATGACCATGAGGTGGGCGGACCAACGGTGGATGTTTCGCATGAGCTGCCCGAACCCAACCTGTGTCTGAAGAACCTGTATGTCGCCGTATGCGGTCGTCGGTGAGGGCACGTAGAAGAACATGAGATAGACGCCTGACACGACGAGCGACGCAAAGAGCGTCAGCGATGCCACTCCCAAGTACCACGAGTATCGGAAGAAGAGCTCCTCGCGGCGCACCTTCACGGGATAGATGTGCAGGAAGAAGTTCGACCAGTGGGCTCCTGCCCGTTCCCGTTTCGTGTGTCGCGCCGGTATGCGAAACACCGAACGACCGACGACGGTCTTCCTCACGCGCTCGACGAGCGATGACTTCATACGGCGCCTCCAATGAGTACGGGCATTTCTTCAGGTACCCCGAACCCGGACCACGAGCCCATGCTCAGCGCTCGACTGGGGCAGCGATCGATGCACAGAGCGCATCGGATACAACGGGACTCGTCAAGGAGCAAGACGGTCGCACCGGGGCCACCGTTGACCTGCTCGGTGGGTACGAGTGAGATCACGTCGACCGGGCACACGTCGGCGCACAGGCCGCAAAGAACGCAGGAGTCGACGTCGAGCAGAATGTTCAGGAAGCATCTGAGACAACGGCTTGCCTCTCGCCGCGCCTCAGCCTCGGTGAACCCGGTCTCCACCTCCTGGAGTCCGATACGTCGCTGTGTCGGAAGCGATGGGATCCTAGTCCGATCCCACTCGTCGTAGCGATCCGATTGGCGGTGGAAACCCTCGACGATCGTCATTCTTCCCGGCCGCCGAATCGCAGTGACGTCGTCGGGCGCCAAAGCAGTGTGGATCGATGCAGCCGCCCTGCGGCCATCGGCCACGGCATCGATGAGAATGCGAGGTCCGAACGCGGCATCTCCGCCCGCCCACACTCCCGGAAGCGATGTCCGCAGCGTCTTCGCGTCAACAGCGATCGTTCGGTTCGGGGAGATCTCGGGACCATCGACGCCGAGGCTCGCCACATCGACGGCCTGCCCGATGGCAAGGATCACCGAGTCGGCATCGATGACTTGGGTGTCCTCCTGATCGAACTCGGGACTGAACCGCCCTTCGTCGTCGAAGACCCTGGTCACACCCACAGTCAGGAGTGCTGATGCACGCCCGGCCTCGTCGGTCAGTACAACTTGCGGTCCCCGCCGGTGGACAAAACGGATTCCCTCCTCCTCGGCCTCCTCGATCTCGAACTCGGCCGCAGGCATCTCGTCTCGCGCCTCTAGGGAGATGATGATGACCTCCGTAGCGCCTGCGCGCAGGGCGCTCCGCGCGACATCAATCGGATACCCGGACTGTGCGTCTTCGTTCGAGGCGACCACCTGCTCCGGCGTCACCCTCTCCAGGTAGGCGGCTGATCGGAGGGCTGTCCTGGCGGCGTCCATCGCGACGTTCCCTCCACCGATGACAACGACCTTCTCTCCAACGTCGACGTGGAACCCGCGGTTGACGTTGAGCAGGAATTCCAGTGCCTTGAATACGCCGTCGGTGTCGTGTCCGGGAATGTCGAGGTCGCGACCTTGCGTGGCGCCGATCGCGAGGAACACGGCGTCATGCTCATCCCGCAGGAAGTCCAGTGTCACGTCCTCGCCCAGTCGCATGCCGAGACGGACGTCCACACCGAGGTCGATGATGCCCTGGATCTCACGGTCGAGGAGCTCTCGCGGCAACCGGTATTCCGGGATGCCTAGACGCATCATCCCGCCAAGCTCCTCAGCGGCCTCATAGAGCGTCACCTGATATCCCAGGAGGCGCAGATCGTGGGCGGCGGCGAGGCCGCCGGGTCCGCCACCGACAATCGCGATGCTCTGCGATCGTTCCGAAGCACCCGGAGGGTCGGTGGCAGCCCACAGACTGTTGGAGCGCGCTTCCGCTCCGTGTCTCTCGGTCACGAATCGTTTGATCGCCCGAATCGCTATCGGTCCGTCGATCTCCCCGCGCCGGCACGCATCCTCGCACGGGGCGGCGCACACTCGTCCACAGACCGAGGCGAAAGGGTTCGGCAGTCTGGCCGTCAGGTAGGCCGTGAGATCGTCGCCGTCTGCGACGGCAGCCACATAGGAGCCCGCGTTCGTATGAACAGGACAGGCCGCCAGACAGGGGATGTTGAGATCGAAATACTCGAGATCTCCGGTCGTCATATCCACCCCCGCTTCTGTGCCAGACGCAGCCCCCACATCCCGACCCCGAGACCGATTCCCCAGACCGCCAGGGTGACCAAGTCGGAGACGTTGCGGCCGACCCCGGTGAGAAGCGAGGATCGAAGCAGTGCCGACGGCAGCCACACGGTGGCCACGGCGAAGTAGAGGACGATTCCGAACGCCGAGAGCATGGCCCTCCCATGGCCGATCGACGCCCTTCCACTGCTCATCGCTTTCCTCAGTTCCTACCCGGCCAGAGGTCTCGGGCCTCGGGGAGAGGGCGCGAGTTTCTCTCGTGCTGTGGCGTCTGGGAATGCATGTGCTGTCTTGAACCGGCCCGAGTTCGCCGGAGATCGGTATGTTTGAGTTCGGTCTCTCCTACCAGACTGTCCAGCCCGTATCGGTTGGCTCCGTACTCGGCCGGGTTCGACGTAGCGGATCGACATGTATTGGCTCCCCGCATCCGAGTGCCCTCCTCGGTCTGTTCGCCACCTTCTTCGTGGCGTTGACTTGTCATGCGGACAACGTATGTCAGAGCAACTTGTGTATGTAGCGGCGAAAGGACTATTGGGAGTGTCGTTTGGGCCGTTCTGGCTGAACCTTTCGATAGCTGCGGCAGTGACAAATGGCTCTATCGGTTTGCGGTTTGCGGTTCACGGCAAGCGTGCGCGATGGATCTCGTGCCACGAATCTCTCCCTGACTGAAGACGTGAACCGTGAACCGTAGACCTCTTCCTAGGTGATCAAGCCCAGCCGCATCGCGACTGCGACGGCCTCGGAGCGACGTTGGACGCCCAGTGACCCATAGATCGCCCTGAGCTTCGCCTTCGTCGTGGCGTCGCTGATGGCCATGGCTTTTGCGATTGCTGAGTTGTCCGCACCATCGGCGAGTAGTTGGAGGATCTTCAGCTGCTCTACGGTCATCTCTCCCACCGGTCCCTGGGCATCGTTGCCGATCATGCGGGCAACGAGGGGGCCGCTCACATCCGTCTGGAAGTAGGACTTCCCGTCTGCGACCGTTTCGATGGCCCGAATGAGCTCATCTTGGCCAACACTCTTGAGGAGGTATCCGGACGCTCCGAGTTCGATCGCTCGACTCACGTACACCGGATCTCCGTACATACTCAACATCACAACCGCGACATCCAGGTCGAGTTCTCTGATGCGCTCGAGTACGTCGAGGCCTGTCATTGTCGGCATGCGCACGTCGAGGAGAACCACATCGATGTCACTCGTCTCAATCAGTTCGATGAGTTCGGAACCATCGGATGCATGCGCCACGATCTCTATCGACTCCGTATGCGCGAGGAGCAGGTCGAGACCCTCCCTGATGATCCGGTGGTCGTCTGCGACAGCTACCTTGATCATCGTGGCACCGGTTGGATGACGGGAACCCAAGCCACGAAACGTGTTCCCCCGCCCCTTGAATCGGCAATGTTGATTCCACCACCGATCGACTCAAGTCTGTCCTTTGTTGTAGTCAATCCGAGTCCCGGCAGTCCGATCGGACCTGCGCCGTCGTCGATCACCTCCAGCATCGTCGCACCTCTCCCCTCGACGAGCCGAACGGTGACTCGGCTCGCGTGTGCGTGTTTGGCGACATTGATCAGGGCTTCCTTTGCGGCCCGGTACAGCGTTGCTCTATGAGGGAGTGGAAGATCCGTTGCAACATCTGACATGAAGACGATCTCGAGCCGTGTCTCGCTCTCGGTTACCTCGATGAGTTCAGCGAGTGCAGACTCCAAATCGATCTCAACACCCGGTTCGTCGCGCAGGGTCGTGAGCTCGGATCGCAGCGTCGTGTCAACGTCTCTCACGAGACCGTCGAGTCGTTCGAGCTCGTTGTCAACGTCAGATCCGCTATCCACCATGTCTCGACTTGCCTGGAGTCCGAACAAGATCCGGTAGAGAGGTTGGCCGATGTCGTCATGGAGTGCGCCGATGATCCTCGTTCTCTCGTCCTCCTGGATCTCGATGAGCTGCCCGATCAGTCGTTCCGAACGCTCCCTCCGCCTTCGTTCGGAGAGGGTGTTTGCCATGCCGGCGGCGGTGAGGGCAGCGAGGAGCATCACGGCCCCGATCCCGAGTGCGGCCCACACAGCGTTACGTATGTCGGCGACCGTCCCGAGAAGCTTGTCAGCGAGTTCGTAGACCTCGAACACGACTTCGATACCTTGAGTGCCGCTGTCGACCGGTATGTAGTACTCACGAAGCTCACCGAGACCCCGGTCGTATTCGTTCTCCGGTCTTGTGAGGTCAGGGACCTCGGAAATGACCTCACCACTGAATGCGGCGACAAGATCGTCTGATATCTCATACGTGTTTCCGATCAGCCGTTCCTCGTCTGAGAACACAATCGTCCCCGTTTCGTCCCAGATCTTCACCCGGACGACCTCACGTCCGAGCAAGAAACGATTGACTACTTCTTGGAGCTGTGTGGCGTTCCCCTCATCGGGATCGACCGATCCGACGATTTCGTCGACGGTGCGCTGGATCGAACTCGCCTCAGCCTCAAGAAGGTGTCGTTCAACGATGTCTGGGATGATCAGAGCAAGTGCAGCGGCAACGGCAACCGCCGCGAGACCTGCGATGACGGCGGTGGCACCGACCGGTCCGAGATTGAGCCCTCTTCGCCTACCGACGTCGAGCGCGACCCTATGCCGCATTTCTCTCTTGTTTGCCGGCTCCATGGTCAGAGCTTCCCATACCCGCGACGTCTACCAACCGATGGCTACCCAAGCCATCGATCCAACCAACCATGGAGTTCGGCCCACCAATGCAGTGCGTTGTCGCGTGACTCGATCCAGTGGCCCTCGTCTGGGTAGTACACGAGTCTTGACGGTACACCCTTTGCCTTGAGCGTCCCGTAGAGCGCAAGCCCTTGTGTCATCACGACCCTGTAGTCGAGTTCACCATGGATCACGAGGGTTGGCGTGACGATGTCATGCGTGTGCGCCATGGGGCTCCACCGCTGCACCGCATCCATGTCCTCCCACGGAACCCCTCCAACTGCGTGCTCACGACCGGCGGTGTGGTCCGATGCCCACTGACCAAGCAGATCTGTCACGCCTGCGTGGCAAATGGAAGCTGCGTATCGGTCGGTGAGGGTGGTGATCCAGCTGACGAGATACCCGCCGTATGAACCTCCCCCGACCGCCATGCGGTCCTCGTCGATGTAGCCGAGCGACAGCATGTGGTCTGTCGCTGCTTCGATGTCTCTCGCGGGCAAATCGCCCCACGCGCCGCGGATCGAACGTGTGAACGCGTCTCCGAATGACGACGATCCGTGGAAGTTGACCGATACGACAACGTATCCCGCAGCGGCCATCACCTGCGTGTTCCACCGCCAATGCCAGCTGTCCATGACACCGTTGTGAGGACCCCCGTGCACGTTGTGGAGGAGTGGCCACTGCGTCGAGTTGTCGAAGTCGGGTGGTTCGACGATGAACGCCTGGATCTGTGCGCCGTTTGAACCTTCGAATCGGACCTCCTCGGCGGCGGTGAGATCGAGGCGTGCCAGCGATTCATCGTTGAAACCGGACACGATTCGGGTGTGGCCACCCGCTGTGACGGCGATCTCCGGAGGGAGGTGCATGGACTCGTGTCGGTGCCAGAAGCAGTCGACACCAGGCCGGGGGCCATGGTTTGAGCCTGTGGACGTTTGAGGTACCGGATGTCCGCCCTCGATATCGAGCGTGTACAACCGAACATGCCCTTCGTCCTCTGCGTTGAACACGATGCAGGTGTCGTTGATGAACTCCCATCCTCCCGCCGACCTATCCCATGTGCCGGTGTGCAGCTGTTCGGTTCCGGTTGCGATGTGGTGAGAGACGATCCGGACGAGGTCGGCGTAGTAGTCCTGTTCGTATTGGACGCCGTATACGACGGTTGAACCGTCCGGTGACACCTTCGGCCTCGTCTGCTGGGCGGATTCACCGGTGGGGAGCGCAACGATCTCACCACCAACCACAGGGACACAGTGCAAGGAGAAGGTGATGCGCTCCCATGCAGGCTCTGCGGCATCGAGCGTGAAGATCACGGTGGCTCCGTCCGGAGTCAGGGCGATCGATCCATCAAGATCATCCAGTCCTATCAATCGGTTGAGGTCCGGTGTCAGGTCCGTGACGGAATCGTCCGTCAGATCGACGCGGAAGAGGTGGTCGACGTGGCGACCCGCAAGCCATTTCTTCCAATGACGAAAGACACGATCCTCTGTGACGATGGGGAGTGTCTTGTCTTCGTTCTCGTCAA
>Ga0255048_10000869_pt1 | contig 22204 bp, 30 predicted proteins | sample JV7_2_2_MG_FD_183619 | JGI IMG/M metagenome (GOLD analysis project Ga0255048, IMG submission 183619) | Seawater microbial communities from Jervis Inlet, British Columbia, Canada - JV7_2_2 | ecosystem: Environmental > Aquatic > Marine > Inlet | place: Canada: British Columbia | collected 2016-10-06
AATCTCTATATTGTTAGCAGTCAGCCACCGTCAACGGGTAAATCTGGCGTAAACAAATATTTATCTGATGCAATAAATCACGCATATGAAACGCTAAATAAAAACAATGGCCGCGAAAGAATGATGTTGATTCAAAAAATAAAGGAAGCGGAGAAGGATTTAAAAGGCGAGAAAAACATTGAAGTAATTACAGATAAAGCACTTACACTTGATGAGCTGCAATCTGAATTAAATAAAATACCAAAGTATGAGGCAATATTCACAAACGCCACACCAGAGGCACTAGAGCAGCACGCATTCAAGCAAAATGGTATTTTTAATATAATATCTGATGAGGCCGGAAGTCTATTGACGTCACTTGGTATCACATACGGCGACAGCAAAACCCCAGCTAACGCGGATATCGTTTTGCAGGGTTGGGATTTAAACAAACTGGTTAACATCCGCGTTAGTAGAGAAATCAGCAAGGGTCGCGGTAGAGGTGTTTTTTCAGTGCTTGCACAGGACGAAACAATAGACGCTATTTTAAAGCAAGGTGATCGAGGTGTCGGAATATCTGAGCGCTTTTTAATTTGCCGTGAGCGAGATTTACTAGGTTCCAGGAATCACATGGTAGATAACCGCGTTGATAGCGTTCTACAAAATAGATATTCAAATTTAATTCATCATTGCGTTTTAGCGAGAGAAACAACTATCGTTTTCAGTGCTGATGCTGAATTGTTTATCAGAGAAAAAAAGCAAGAGTTGGAGCCGCACATGGCAGAGCTTGGGAAATACTCTAATAATGTTATGCGCGGTGTCGTGGGGAAAATGGACAAGCAAGTTGCAAAAATTGCATCTATTTTACATGCCTCAGAAAATTACGAAAACGGCGCTATAGGTCGAACTATTGAGCTTCACACAACACAAAAAGCCTATCGCGTCTGGACTGAATTGACCGAGGTTTATATTCAGACAGCAGACACAAAAGGATTTCACGGCATAGAATCACAATTTAGAACGATGGTTGAATATTTACAGCAATATGTCGCCAGTAAAGGAGTAGGAAAGAATTTTATAAAATTAAGGACCCTCATCAGTAACACTAAAAATACTCGAGCATGGAAAGGGCAAGTAAAATCCACTAGCCATTTTAGAGCATACATAATGCCAAGATTAGCAAAGCAAAATATATGCTATTACGCAGACGATGAGGCTAACACCATCAAAATTAATCCAAGGTTGAAATAATGAATAACCTCTCAGACATAAAACATCAACACAACATTGTTGACATTATCAGCCAGTATTTGCCGCTCAAAAAGTCAGGACATAACTATTTCGCGTGCTGTCCTTTTCATGGTGAAAAGACGCCATCATTTACAGTCGATGAAAGCAAACAGTTTTACCACTGCTTTGGATGTGGTCAGCATGGTGATGTAATTGGTTTTTTAGTCGAATATAGCGGTTTAGATTTCGTTGAAGCGTGCAAAGCGCTTGGAGCAGAGGCCGAGTTAATGCCAAGCGCAAAGGTTAAGAGTAACATTCAACGCACTAAAAACAGGCCGACATTTTCGCTACCTGGTGACGATAAGCGCGACTTAAAACAGTGTGAAGAAATCATAGAAATTAGCCTATATATTGATGCTAAACCTATACCATATCACGAATTAAACGGTGATAAGTGGGTAAAAATAATCGATTGGAATGGTGAAGTAGTCAATATGTATGATGGCTTTGATTTTCTTGCTGGTGGCATAAGTTACGGCGCATTTACACCGATAAGAGTGAACAAAAGCAACAAGTTTATGTTATGCGTTGATACTAAAGATGCTATTGACATCAGCGCGAAATATAAAGCAAATACGCTGATTTGTTACACTGACCACAACATGAAATACGTATATAAAAACAAGCCAGCAAAGACCGAATTACTACCCGCAATACGCAAGCAAGATGATGATTATTTGTGTCATGAGTGCGATTGGTTGCGGTATGAAAGCGGCGAACTAACAAAGGAGAGTATGAAAGATGTATGAGTTGATAGGAATAAAAAATATTTTAATGCAAGGCGATTGCTTAGAGCGCATGAAAGAAGTAGAAAGCGGTTCTGTTGATATGGTGTTGACAGATCCGCCATATGGCACAACAGCTTGCAAATGGGATTCTATAATCCCATTAGAGCCAATGTGGGAGCAGTTGAAAAGGGTTATTAAGAGCAATGGGGTTATTGTTTTATTTGGTTCAGAACCGTTTAGTAGCTTCTTACGCTGCAGTAATATAAGCCAGTATAAATATGATTGGGTTTGGCAGAAACGCCCAGTTAATTTCCTGAACGCCAAAAAACAGCCGTTAAGGAAGACGGAAAGAATAAGTATATTTGGAGGGAAGACGTATAATCCTCAAGGTTTAATGCCTTGCAATAAGATAAATAAAAGAAGTAATTCAACAGAAACAAACGGATTACATGGGCTTTCAAACGTTTCTAAATTTACAAACTACCCAACAGACGTACTAGAATTCATTGGAGAGAGAGGTTTGCACCCCACACAAAAACCTGTCGCCTTAATGGAGTACCTGATAAAGACGTACACAAACGAGGGTGAAACGGTTCTCGACTTTACTATGGGGTCTGGAACAACCGGCGTTGCTGCCAAGAACCTAGATCGTAATTTTATCGGTATTGAGCTGGACGAAACCTATTTTAATATTGCAAAACTAAGAATATCAGAGGCATGAAAGATGTATGAATTAAGGCCGGAATACCAAGCGCCCGCGCATCATGCGACATTAGACCATATTAGAACATCATTGGAGCCTGCCTTCCATAGTCAATCAGTAGGTGCTGGCAAGTCGATAAATATTTGTTTTTTGGCTAAACATATTATCGATAAAGGCGGTCGTTGCTTAGTTATTGCGCGGCAAGGAGAGTTAATCGAACAACTAGCCGCAGACTATTTTGAAATTGGCGGCAAATGCTCAGTGTATAGCGCCAGTTTAAATAAAAAATCAACTTACTACCCCTGCGTTATGGGCACAGAGGGAACGATACAACGCGAAATTGACGGCGTTTTTAAAGATAAACCGTACAATGTACTGGTTGTTGATGAATGTCATATGATTGACTGGAATGACGCGATATTAAGCGAGCCAGAAAGTCAGTACGGAAAAATAATAAAGCATTTTAAATCGCTCAATCCAAAGCTACGAATTATCGGATATACTGGATCACCATTTCGCGGTAAAGACTCGATAAAAGGTGATTTTTGGAAAGCTCAACTGTCGGATGTTGGCACGTATGAGTTAGTAAATTTGGGTTATTTAGTGCCGCCAGTTTTCGGTTTTGCAGATGAAACCCATAGTTATGATTTATCTGAGTTTAAAAAAACCGATGAACATGCTGATTACAGCGCCAAAGAATTACAAGCAATGGGCAGGAAAATAACAAAGGACAAGTCTAAAACTGAATCAATAGTTGAAGAAATGATTACCCGGTGCGCTAACAGGTTAGGTGTGTTAATCACTTGTGCAAGTAAAAAGCACTGTGAGCAAGTCGCAGAATTATTGCCGCCTGGCAGTTGGGGTATCATTACCGATTCAACAAGCACAAAAGAGAGACGCAGGATATTGGGCGCAGCTAAAACGGGCGCGATCAAATATACATTGCAAATCGGATGCTTGACCACCGGGGTTAACGTGCCATATTGGGACGTGTGCGTGATATTGCGCCGCATCGGTAGCTTAACACTATTAATACAGCTTGTTGGTCGCGTTTTACGCACATTAAAACAGAATCAGATAGACGAGGGCATTATAAAAAATGATGCGCTTATTCTCGACTATACAGATACATTTGAAAGTATGGGCGACATATTCGACCACCCAATCACAGATATGGCCGCCGCAGCAAAGGCTAGTTTTAATGGTGAGCCTATAAGCTGCCCAAGTTGCTCAACTAAGAATAGCCAGTTTGCTGTTAGATGTATTGGCGAATCAGAAAGCAGTGATGATGGTAGATGTGAGCATTTTTTCAAATCATCGATGTGTTTTAATTGCATGACTGAGAATTCACCGACAGCGCGAAATTGTCGAAAGTGCGAAGCAATCATGATTGACCCGGCAAGCGCATTGAGAAGCAAAGCATACACAGACGCGGATTATAAACCTGTACTTAGCATGACATTCGAGAAAACAAAAACAAACGCGCTACGAGTCGTGTACGCGCTAGATTCAACGTATACAAAGCAGGGTATTGAGCATCAAGAATTTGCAAAAGAGTTGCTTCACCCGTTTGATAGCGACTCATACAAAAAAAGATTGTGGCGCAAATTTGTAGACGATCACATTCAAGGAGAAATGTTCAGACGAACAATGCTTAAGTCGAAAACACTGGATGCAATAATTAAAGCAAAAGCGTATTTTGACGACCCAACCGAACTCACACACAGAGTAAATGAGAAAGGTTTTTCAATCATAAACCGCAAGAAATTTAGAAGCGGTAGAGAGGCGTTAACTGGTTAGACCACATAGATAGTTAAAATGTGTATTATTGGTTAAACGTTAATGAATTAGGAATAATGATGATAATTACGAGCATATTTAATGGTAAAGTCATTCACTTTGGAAACTTCGATAGCATGAAAGAACTTGTATTAGATGCTATCGAGAAGGGTGTCGATCTTAGTGGTGCTAATCTTGGTGGTGTCGATCTTAGTGGTGTCGATTTTAGGGATTCCGTTCTTTGGGGTGTGGATTTTTGTGGTTCCGATCTTAGTGGTGTCAATCTTAGGGGTGCCAATATTAGGAATACCGATCTTAGGAATGCCGATCTTAGTGGTGTCGATCTTAGGAATTGCGCTGGAAATAGAAATCAAATTAAGTCTATTTTCATTAGCGAAATATACTCAATCACTTACACCTCAGAATATTTGCAGATCGGCTGTGAGAGCCATTTAATAAAAGATTGGTGGAAGTTTGACGACGACAGAATTAAAGCGATGGACGGTGATAAAGCATTGAATTTTTGGGCTGAAAGTAAATCATTCATCAAAAAGGCCATCAAGCTATTCCCCGCGACACCAACCAATCACGAAGAAAGTAAAAACTAAAAGGCGAAAATAATGCTAATCAAAAACATAACAAACAGCGAATACAGAAGCCGCAAAGGTATATCAAACAGTGAATTACTGATGATAGGACAATCCCCCGCCGATTTTATTTGGAATCGTGACGCGCCGATTGATCCATCAAAGTCATTGACTAAAGATTTTGGCACAGCGCTCCACACTGCTGTTCTTGAGCCACATTTATTCGATGATTCTATTATTGTATCAAGTGTGAAGGGTCGAGATACAAAAACGTTTCAGCAAGAAATTATAGACAATCCTGATAAAACTGTACTAACTGAAATTGAAGCCGAAAAAATCCGTATAATGAAAGCGTCTGCAATGGCTCACCCAGTATTCAAACAGATTATTAACGATTCTGAGTTGAATGAAGTCTCAATTTTTGCGCGTGATGAGTCGCGTGATATTGATTTAAAAATACGTCCAGACATCGATTTAGTTGAAAAATACGGCTTTCTCGGCGATGTAAAAACAACTGCAAGCCTGGACGATTGGAGAAGCGACAAGCCTTGGGCTAACCCGCTTATAAAAGAAAACTACGGCCACACAGCGTCTTTTTACTTGTACGCAGCATCACTGCATTATGGCTTTGATGTTGACGTTTACAAATTCTTAGCAATACAAAAAACAGTTAAACTATCGCGCTACCCGGTTACAGTTTTCAGTGTTGATCGCGATTACCTGATTGCTAATGGATTTTGGGATAAGATGCTTGAAAACCTAGACGTTTACACTAAATGTTTTCACGAAAATAAATGGGATTTTGACGAGCTTTTGCCGATGTTCGTTAAAGATGAAGAAATTAAAATAAGTTTTGAGGATTAAATAAAATGGGCTTTGATATATCAGAAACAATACTCGCAAAAAGCGACCAATTAAACGCAGATGATTTAATCGGCGCGCCGCGTAGAATTAAAATCATCGGTACTGAGCAAGGCAACGCCGAGAACCCCGTCATCGTTCACTACGAAGGCGAAACAGGCAGACCATTCAAGCCATGCAAAACCGTGAGGCGGATACTTGCTGCGGCATGGGGCGTTGATTCTACAGCATGGGAGGGTCAAGAGGCTCTATTATATTGCGATCCATCTGTTGTCTATGCAGGCAAAGAAGTCGGAGGTATACGCATTCAAGCGTTGACGGGTATAAACAAGCGAATGGTTATAAGCCTCGCCAAAACAAGAGGTAAAAAAATCGAGCATGTAATTGATATTTTACAACCTGCACAACTCAAACAGTGGCCTGATGACGCTTTCAATAAAACATTAAGCGGATGGCAGCCTAAAATAATTGACGGCTCATTGTCACCTGAACAAGCGATAAACAAATTTTTATCAAAGGGCGCGTTAAGTGACGAGCAAAAAGAGCAGATCCGCAACATTGGAAAGGGTGATGCGGATTTGGTAATAGAAGAAGACGAAAGCGGATTTTTTAACAGTGGAGATAGTGAATAATGGCTAACAGCGGCGTAAATAAAGTAATTTTAGTTGGAAGGCTTGGGCAAGACCCAGAAATAAGATACATGCCAAGCGGGGACGCTGTAGCAAATATAAGCGTTGCAACGTCTGAAAGCTGGAAAGATAACCAAGGACAAAAGCAAGAGCGCACAGAGTGGCATAGGGTCTGCGTGTTTGGTAAGTTGGCTGAGATTTGCGGTGAATATTTACGCAAAGGCTCACAAGTATATTTTGAGGGGAAATTGCAAACTCGAAAATGGCAAAATCAACAGGGCGTTGATATGTATACAACTGAAATTAAAGTTGATGGGTTTGACGGAAAAATGCAAATGCTAGGCGGTGGTGATGGCGGCAAATCAGACGGTCAAAAACCACCACAGCAAAGCGCGCCAAAGCAGAATCAGCCAGCAAAGCCACAGACTGAACCTGATTTCGATTTTGATGATGACGTGCCTTTTTAACCATGAAAATCATCGGAATCGATCCAGATATGAGAAACCCTGGCACATGTGAACTGCATGACGGGGTTATTTTTGATATAGGCAGCATGACCACTGCCTATCTTCTCGCATCAATACCCTGGTACATAGCGAACGATTATGTGTTTGCGGTTGAAAATGTCAATGAGGTAAAGGGTATTTACACGCGCAATCAAAAAGGGGGTGAAGCAGTAAAAGCCAAGATTGCGCAAAATGTTGGCATGGTGAAAGCTGCGGGTACTATTTTAATCGACTATATAGAGCATTCAGGCGGCAAGGTGATACTTGCCCCTGTCGGTGTTGGTAGACAAGTAAAAAATAACCCCAAGCTATTCGCGCAATTAAGCGGCCACAAAAAGCGCACCAATGAAGATTGTCGCGACGCTTGGGCGATTGCAAAGTGGGCTGAGTCTCAGAAGGTGAAAGCATGAGCCATTACGACGAGCAAAGAGAAATTGAGAATGTTGAAAGTCCAAAGCATTACACAAATCACCCAAGCGGTATTGAGTGTATTCAAATAACCGAGCATATGAGCTTTAACTTAGGTAACGCTTTAAAATATATTTGGCGATGTGATTTGAAAAAAGACGCAATAGAGGATCTAAAAAAGGCGCGTTGGTATATTAATCGAGAGATAGAAAAGCGAGAAAATCTAATTAAAAAACCACCTACTAAATGGCCTGATTCTGATAGTAGAATAGACGCTATCGGTCAAAATGGTAACGATGGTTTGCATTATAAAGATAAATAACAACTGGTTAGACCACTATACATATAAAAAAGGCATACAATAAATCATGTTATCAAATAAGGCTTCACAATGAGTAATGAAACAGAGGTTGATGGTCTTTTAATTTGCGATTTTAAAAAGTTGTTTTTTTATGACGCATCAAAAAAGCTACCCGAAATCGGCGACGAAGTTTTAGCGGTTGGTAAGTATGGCAATCCATTCATCCTCGAAATGATGCTCGATAGGTACGACAACGAGTATTTTTGGCATCCGATTGCTGGAAAGCCTTTCGAGGGTGAAATTATAAAATGGGCGTATTTGCCCGAATTTAACTAAGGAATTATAATGGAAAACGATTTGAAAATGATCGCCGGTAATGGCTTTGATATTATGAAAGTTGACGGTAAAGCTTTAATGACAATTTGCTTAAACGGCTGCACATTATCTTTTGATAAAGTTGAAGTTGATAGTTCGTTTTGCGCCATATTATCTTGCGGTGAGCAACACAAAGCCACGATAGGTTACCCAATGTTACCTGAATTTTTGCAGCTTTGTGATAAAAACGAAATCACAGTAAATGACAGGATGGAGGATAAAGGCGATGACTAAACCCCTCTCGCAAATGACTTTAATAAACTGCTTTCTACTAGTGAATGGGCATGAATTATGAATGAATCAGAACTGCTTTATAAACTAAGCCAGGGAACGTACACGGCAAGATGGGCGCATGATGAAATAATTAAACTCAAAAGAGATAACGCGCGCTTGACTGATGAACGGGATGGTGCGGTTAATCTTTTAGAAAGGTTAACTAATGGAAGTAACAGTAGAAAGCAAATAATTCACTTGTTAGGAAATGCCGATTGCTTCCTTGATCAACTACGCCAGCAAGCAAAGGGGAAAGACTGATGCTTTACATAGCGATGTGTGCAAACAAAACCTGTCCGTCTAAAGAGTTATGCTATAGGTTTACAGCTACACCTAAACCATTTTGGCAATCTTATATGTATTTCACTCATAACGATTCAGGCAAGTGCGATAACTTTCATCCGAACGAACTCAGTAAAAGAAGAGACGCGGGTTAACTATGAACCCAAACCCATCCTATAGAGGTCATGAATCATGAAAACACTAATCCAGCTTGCTAACATACCATCGATTAACTCAATCGGCCGGGTTAAAGCTGAACCAAAAACTAAACAGCAAAAACCACTAAAAGCGACTGTTAGAAAGCAATCAATTTGGTGCAACGTAAATAATAAATACATGGTGATTAAATGAGTACGATAGGTAAAAATTGGCAAGTACCAGGCAGGCAAGTTAAGCCAGAGTTTGTAAGCAAAGTTAAAAGCTTAGTGCTAAACGGCCTCACAACGTACCAGGCGGCTCATGAACTAGGCGTTAGTGTATCAGTCGTCAGAAACACAATAAGCCGCCACACTTGCGGAGTGCGCCGATTGAGGTATGAAAATAAAAATTAAAATAAATGCAAATATTACTTGCGTATGCAAAAGTTACTTGCTATAGTTATATCACTGAAACGAAACAACGAAGCGAGAACGAAATGAAAACTTTAATCAGAAAAAATAGCGTTAAATTAATAGCAAAAAATTACCTTGAAACCGAGAAGGTAAGTAAAGTTGCTCTAAAGCTTATTGAGTTAACTGACGGTAAATGTGAAAAAACATATTCAATGCAGATAGGCTACGCACCAGATGAGGTGGTAATATATTTTGATGATTACTATTCGCATGATATTAAAGTTTGGCTAAGTATAGCCAAATCGTAATGAAGTACATCAGAGGCAATGCACTAAAAGATGAGCCTATTTTATATATGGATGACACGGCAATGAACCAAATCAAAAACATCAGCAAGTTTGCGCGTGAAAATGGAATTTCACGACAACTTGTGGAGTATAGAATTAAGCAAGGATGGCAATTTGGAATACTGGACGGTGTGAAGGTGATGTATAACCCTAAGCACGTTCAAGCAGTTAAATCATAAAAAAGGAATAAACATGCAACCACTAGACAGCTATCAAGACATAAAAGTGCCAGAGCAAGACGCTATTGATTATGCAATTGAGATGGAAACATCTATTTTCAATGATACTGGCGAATGCTTAAACGGTGAAGTTACTCACGATGACATCATGGACTTGGATTTACTTGATCAACTAAAGCAACTTGGGGAGTCTGCAATAGACGGGTCGCTTTCATTCAATGATATACTGACATTCAGACGCGCTTATTATTCTGCGCGTGATGATAGAATCAAAGATGAAATCGAGGGTTTGGCATTTGAAAACGAATTGATGAGGGCTGGATTGTGAACGAATTAAAACCCGAACAAGTCGCCGCTCGCATATTAATAGAGCGCGGCATTTGCACAGACAAGAAAAAGCAAGAGTTGTTTTTCAAGCGCCAGGCAAAGGCAAGGCGCAGAATTGAAGAAATCAGAGAGCTTAACGAGCTAAAAAACTTTTAAAGAATCGCATCTGGCTTGTGTGCGTTAATAGATTCGATTGTATTAGACCACTCCTTGGGTCGCAGTTAAACAGTCGGGCAACCTAACAAGCAAGAGACGAGCTTTTTTAAGGTTTTGGCTTTCATATCGGAATAGCGCGCCGTTCTCGAAATGCGCTACTCACCCCTTATCGCTTCTATGGTTTCCTCTGAAAGCTCAACATTATTGCCAGTCAATACGCTAAAAGCAAAAGCAACCGCCGCTGTTATAATTGCGCCAATTAAAAACATTTTTATTTGCTTTTGGTCTTTTCTTAACTCTGTGTTTCTGCTTGTTTGATTAGAAACAGCATTTAATTTATCTGTTGTAATCATTTGGACTTGCTTAATGTCAGTTATATCTTCTCTAACATTATTTAGCGCTTCTTCGTAGACCTGCACCCTTGATACTGTTTCAGACAATTTATCTAAGTTTTTAACAATGCTTTCATTGATCGTCTTTTGATTCTCGATGTGAGTATCTAGCTTTTGATTTATTAATTTTATTTCTGTCACGCTCATTTACTCCGCTCCATGACACGAAAATTAAATAAGATATTGCGGATATTGCTACTAAGCAAAGAAACAATAAAAACGTATACACTTATCATCCCTGTTGATACTAGCATTAAATCAAGGGCGTTTAGTATTAGACAATAGTTTATAAACGCGTCCCAATAAAACCACTCAAGATATGAATAATAAGTAGGCGAGACCATCATTACATTAAATATTGCGGCTAAAATATTACCCAACGAATAAACCCATAGTAACTTAGATTGCTGATGAATGGCAATTTTTATACCCACATACGCAAAAAGCGCATAACAATAGCTAGATGCTAAATAATAATATTCAGCAATTTCTAGTCTTTCTGCGCTACAAATCAGCACATAAGAAAATAAAACCAAAGCTATGCGCAACATGTTATTTCTTCGCCGGCTTTTTGTTGTTCGTTTTATTGTGTGGCTTTTTCTTGTTACCTGGCATATCGTTTACCCCATATTTAAAATAATATTTTACCGCATATCAGTCGTTTATGAAACTATCCATCATAATCTTGCTTCCCAATTGACACCAACTCCCAAATCATCAACCTTTCCGGTAAGGGTTGATATGTCGCCGCGAATTTTAGCCTAGCTAAGTTTGCACTCCGCATATTTGTCAGCTAACGGAAAAATTCAAGTGCAAGCGTATGGCCGCCCCGTTTATTTATTGCGCTTCTATTATCCTGAAATCATAAAGAGGGTCGGATGTTATATTGGCCGCCCCATCTTGATCTTGATTGATGTAAAAAGTAATTGAGTCTCCTTCATTTAATTTTACGCCATTGGCCGACACGTAAATGTATAAATCCCCCCCCACCGTAGCTGTGGTTTGACTCCTTGCCACCTCTGAGCCTCCCGCGTTGACACCTATTCGCCAGTATTTATTGGCATTCGCCCCCGCCGTTCTGATGCTTCCCTCTATATTTACAATACGTGGGTATTGCGCTGTATATGTAGTGCCTGACAATTCACTATTGGTATCCTCGACAACATTTGCAAGGTCAGCAGTTGCCCCGCCAGGTGGTATGGATTGCGCGGAATTGTACGCGACAACGCGAGTTTTGTCCGCAAAGGTCATAACTCCGCGAGCAGTGTTTAGCGTCTTTTGTGCAGGCACTGTTCCAGTTACCTTAGTATTAATAAATGAGTTTGTAGAATCAACGCTCTCGTTTAATGCTATTCTGTCGCAATTAATAGAATTATGAACAAAGTTATCACAAAACACATTGCTTTTCGGAAGGCTTGCCCCTCCATTATCCGCAACCCATAGGGCCGCTGTTGTCCCAGTTGATGTATTGTCACTATTTGTGTCCTGTATATGGTTTTTGTAAACCAAATTACCAACAGTATCATTCCCAACACTTGCCGCGCCAAATACGCCGATACCATACTTCCCAGCATTAACAACGGTGTTTGCATATACTTTGTTATATGTAGCCCCGTTAATCACTTTTACCCCAGCATTAAAAACATCCTCAAGGTAGTTATCATGTATCACACAGCGACCGCCGAAGCAGTCAATAGCATCCCCAACATTTCGAATGTTGTTGTGGTGTATCTTGTGACCATAACTAGGCTGTTTACTTATATTTATGCCGTCAGTTTGATAACCAAATGAAGTGACAAATCCAGCACTAGCAAGCATGTCATAGATATGGCAATTTGCTATCTCTATATTTTCTGAATAAGTTGAGCTGGGTCTATTATCATCAATATCTATTGCTGTTAATTGACCTGTTGTTGCACTGGCTAACAAGCAAGAATGTACTTTTGAGTAAGTTATCGAGCCGTTGTCACAGTCCTCTATCCGTATGACTTTTGTCTTGCTGAATGTATTGAAATTGGAGTTGATGATCTTAAAGTTATTTGCAGAGCGCAAAAGTAAACCCGTGGTTGTGTTCTCTGGGTTAACGTTAGTATCTAGCTTTATAGTTGCACCATCGAAAATAAACTCATCAGCTTGGACATCCAAAATAGTACCGTTGGCATTATCATATAAACCATCCTCGCGGTTAAATGATGCGGTATCACCGACTAGCTTTATGTCACCAACAAACCCAGCATTCGCAACAGTGCAGAGCAGCCTTGAAGTTATCTTGCAAGTCAAATTATTGCCGTAAATTACTGCTGATAACCCAGCTTGTATTGCTGCCGTATCATCTGCAATCCCATCACCTACCACACCTAGCGCTTTTGCTGAGTATGATTTTTTATTAGTTACGTTTATCGGTAGCAATACCCATTGATTGCCATTAGCATCATTAAGCAAAGCATCGCCTAACTGTGATGGGCTTTGACTAGCTGCGCCCGTTGCTGCAACACTGACCCACTGACCGCCGCCGCCATCACCTGCCACGCTATAGCCAGTTGTATCGATCACATCGCCAACACTTGACGCACTATCTAGCGCTATCAAATCAGAGGTTGTTATTTTAGCTGATCCGCCTATAGTTATAAAACTGTCGATTCCGTTTACTGACAATCGATACTCGCCAGGCTCAACATATACCACTACCTGCCCGTTTTCACTTGTCACCTTTGCTGTGCTTCCGTTACTGCCAGCCGCATCGTCGTAAAGCGTTACAACTGTGTCTGATGGCTGTGAATACATGGAGCAAGTCGCGCCTACAATTACTTGTTTGCCGCTTGCTGTCGCGTCTGCAACATCTCTTTCTAATGCCGTGATTGTGTAAGCAACCAAACTCATGATACTGTCCCCAAAATAGTGCCCGTGTTAATATATGTAATAGTATAACCGTTTAATGCGATGGCTGCACCTGCCGCGCCTCCTGCGCCCTCTCCTCCTGATCCACCAACCGCACCCAAATCGCCACCATCGCCACCATAGGCTAAAGACGGCTCTGGTATTGCGTCATTTGTGGCAATACCACCAGCGCCGCCAGTCGTGTTAGTGCCGCCTACCGCTTGAGTAGTTGCCGCTTTGTTACCTGTTGCGCTTGTGCCTGCACCTGCTGACCCGTTAAAGTAACCAGCTCCGCCGCCGCCGGCCGCTTCCGCCGTTCCGTCACCGTCACCGATATCAGCATTGCCACCACCGCCGCCGCCGCCGATAATGCCGTTATTTGACAACCTTATATCAGAATTCAACATAAGCGCTGCGCCGCCTGCCATATCTGGCGCAACCTCGCCCACCCTAGCACCATTACCGCCCTTACCGACAATCAGCGCGCCTGAGTTGAGCTGTATTAAAGGAGGCGTTGTAAGCTCTGAGAAGTCGCCAGTATCAACCGCATACAATGTGTTATCTGATGAGCCAGCAACGGCCAAACCGTCAAAAATAATAATGACATCATCCGCCGCATCTAATACGCCAAACTTATCAAAAATCAAATCTTCTAGCGTTCTAGCTGTGCCGGTATTGTCTTTCAGTTGATCGTAATTACCCGACAATATGTAAACTTTTGAGCCGCTATCCACTGACTCATCTTGCGGTAATGATTGCCCGTATGAATACTCAAGCGCCGAATATTTGAATTTACCAGCCTCTTGAACACTCATAATTTCAAGCGGCAAGCATTTTCTATCGCCGTTTGTTTCCACGATTGTTCTAGTGTCAATTTGTACGCTGTCACCTGTCCAAATATCAGAATCTTTAGCGTCTAGCGAGAAACCAACTGTTAGCGGTGCCGCTGAAAACCTGCGACCCCAGCGAGCCGCCAACAATATCGCGCCGGCCTTGTCATTTATCCATCTACAATTAAATCTTTTTATTCTGTTCGATCCATAGTCTGTCGTTGAATCTGGATCGATTCTGACATACGGCTGACGATAATTAGAAAATTCATCTAGCTTTTTGGCTGGGTCTTTCTGCTCATATGCAACAATCACATAGCTAATCCGCATATCTAAATTATCAGACCATGTAACAGAATCAGCTATCAAATTGCCTTCATCTGTCATGCAAAGCGAATCTTCAGGCGGGGGTTTAATCGCGTAGAATTTTATCGCAGGTATTCTTTCATCCCAATAAATTCTATGTGGTGCCTGCTCTCCTAGCTCTTTTAATAGAGTGTTAACGCCGACAGGTTCAGTAACAACCGCTTGATATTTTGAAGGCAAATACAATTCCCTTTCTGCTTGCCATTCTGCCGAATTAATATAAGACGATGAGACACCCGCGCCGGTAGTTAATAAAAACTCAACTAGAACATCTGCGTAGTCGTCAGGCTCCCAGCAAAATTGTACACCATCAGCGGCGCTGTGATCTGTTTCACCGCTGCTATATATATCTACATTCGATATTGTTAAAACGTCACTTGCTGCAACTCTGGAAACCTGTAAAACAGCCTCATTTATTCTGACTTTAAAAGATCCGGTTGGATATTCATCATCACCCACGCCAGCAGGCTCTAGCGTTAAAGAACCGCTAGCGCCAGTAATCGCTGCAAGTAAAGTGCCAGTGTTTTTAGGTGGATATTCTGCGCGCGCATTGTTCGCTAGTTTTAGCGGGTCTTGTCCTTGAATCTGCGCTTTACCGTTGCTATAGCTGAACGATTCAATAACATAATGACGAGCCTGAAAAGCGTTAACATCAAATAGATCAAAATCAGCAACATAACCACTGTACGCGCGAACGGTCGCACCCTGATAATACGGATAGTTAGCCCTCCAAACCGGCCAAAAATTAAGCGGTGCTGATGCTGTTCCAAAAATCGTATAATCTGGAAAGTCTGAAAATGACAATGACACAGTTCCGCGAACGCCTAACCCACCCTGCGGATCGACTTTACATGGTGAAAATTGCGGTGCGCCGTCTAAGCATGGTATCGCTTCAATACCCTGCGGCAATGGTGAACGATTAGAGCAGAATCTATATGTTGTCGCATCAATATCTATCTCAACATAATAAAAAGGCTCTCTGGCAAACTTATTTTTTTCTGTGCTATAAGCTGCCATAAATCATCGCACTCCATGACGCCTGCACTAAATCTCTTATGCCATTTGGCGACAATTCTACATCATCAGACGTCTGACAAAGCGCAACGTCTAGCGGATGCTCTGACAAGTTCCATGCGATATAGTACGGCGATAATTTCACCGCATTTTTAAACGGCATGAAATACGTTTCAATCCAATCATTATCAAGATTATTAACATCAATACTTGTTTCTCCGCCGACCCTAACAATGTCACGCCCTAAAAAGTTCCCGGTACTGCTGTTTGTGTTTCTGTATGTTGTTTTTTCTGCCCATCTTGGCGGCGTAAAACCTGCGTAAAATGGACGCATTAATTGAAGCGCAACCCCTGCGTAAATGCTACCGATTGACATTGAGCCTGTGCCACTGCAAACCAATTTTATTCGTCTAACATCTACAGTTGATGATCTGTGGAACATTAAAGCCTTATTATCAGTCGGGGTTTGTCCAACAGTAAAGGGAGAAAATGCGCCAGTAGTCGCAGAGCTAAAATCTACGCCAACACTAAAACCTTCAGCGCCGAGATTGTGCGCGCCTACACAGAATGTGTCTAAATCGGTATTTGCTGGTAAAGTGAATGTAATTTCAGCGCCGTTAGTAAATCGCCAACTTTCATAAGTATTCGGTATCAATGTTAGACTTCCGCCGGTGCCAGTTGTCACCGAAACAGACGAGCCAATTAATAAATTTTGATATAAAATCCGAGCATAATTAAGCGGGAAAGGAGGCGCAACAGCACCCACCGAGACCGCTGTAAATAAAGAAGGAATCGCTGTGGCTGGTATCGCCTCCGCTGTGTTGGCCGTAGGTACATCCGTTGCCGGTATAGTGCGCGCCGTATTAATAGTAGGCGTTGATATTGTTGCGGCCGCCTCTGCTGTCTCTATCGTTGGTGTGGCTGTTGCTGGTATAGACTGCGCTGTATTAGCGGTCGGAATAGCAACTGTTGCCGGGGTTTCTGGTGTTTTAATTGTTGGCGTTGCTATTACCGCAGGATTTTGAGCAGTTTCAGCCGTAGGTAAGGCTGTAGCCGGTATAGATTGTGCGGTTTTTGCGGTAGGCGTCGCAATAGCCGCGCCACTTTCAGCGCCCACAATAACCGGCGCAATTATTACCGCTTCACTATCTGAGCTAAATACAACCGGCGCGCCAATTTCGCCAGCATTTAAACTGGTAAATTCTGTTGGTGGTAGAGGCTCGCCCACATTTTCTGGATCAACAATGATGGGGTTATTAATCGGTAAATCAGGGTTCGGAAATAATACCGCCCCGCTTGAAGATACCGAAGAATCAATAGTTACAGCCGCCATTAATTAGGCGCCTGGAATTGGTATGGTTGCCGGTGCTTCCGGTGTAATCGGTGTCGGTGTCGCTGGTGTTGATGGTGATACTGGTGTTGGTGCTGCCATGATTAAACCTCTATTTGTTTTATATAGTGTAACTGGTTAGACCAGCATAATCAAAATTAACCGCCACCATTCACCGCGATTCTATACCCTTGTGATTGACCAGAATTAATCGCCGCGAATAAATTGCCTAATTGATCGCCGCTGTAAAACTTATTACTATCAAATCCGGCTATATCAATCTGCTGTACTGATTGACCACCACCACCACCAGAAGCACCAGCGCTGGAAGTATTAACCGCAGGAACGCCGCCAACAAAAGAAGATGTTCCACCAGATGCGCCGCCTATCTTAGTTTTAGCTATACCCTGAACCTGAGCCGCGCTTGAAACAGCTTGCGCAGCGGCTAAAGGGATGTTGAAAGGATAAGGCACGCTCGCCATTGTTTTTTGTACCGCAGCATAACCATCAACAATAGCGCCAGCTATAGCGCTAGCCTTACCGATAGCAAAAAGCTTTTTACTGCTAGTATTCATTAATGATGCAAGATTGCTGAATGTGGAGCTAACGGCGCTCATCTTGGCTTGATTTTTAGCATCCTCTATCCGTTTCTCTGCCTCTGCTGATTTTTTACTGATGGCTAGCATATCATCGGCGTGCTTCTGAACTCTCGCAAGTTCTAGCGCGTCTGCCTCTGCTTTTGCTTCCTCGCTCAACAATCCAAATTCTCTGATTGCAAGTATTTCAGCTTGGAAAGCTTCATTTTTTAATTGCTGCTCAGTTTTTAGCGAGTCTTTTATTATTTGTATCTTCTCTTCAAGCGCTGCTTTTTCGTCATCAGTTAGACCGAAAACAGATCCACTTTCTTTGTCCCCACCAACCGCAGCCTCCGCTATTTTTGTTGATGCTTCTTCTGCTTTTTTAACGAAATCGTCTAGCGCTTGGCTTGGCAATGGCTGCATTAATGCTTCTGAAAATTCATTAATTGAGCCTGTTAGATTCTTGCCGGCCTGCTCTGAAAATTCGGCCATCATTGATGCTGCGTTAGATGTGAACGCTTCCATCGCTGGCAAGGCAACGCCGGGTATCAAATTCGCAGCACTGATAAGTTTATTTATCGCTGCAATACCTAAATTAACAAAGCCCTCTGTACCCTTAGCCATGATTCTAAACGCTTCATTTACCACCTTAGCGATAGTAAACGCCGCAACTTTTAAGCCTTTAAATATTATGCTTACACCGTGTAAGCCATCAGCAAATACACCGATAACTTTTAGCCCGTTTTTAAATGCCGAATCAACAGATTCTTCAAAACCTTTCGAGCTTCTAGCGCTATTTAAAAATTGATTAGACATCGCTTCCAATGTTGGCGAAATCCTAACCGCAACTTTATTGACAATACCTTCTAAAACTTGCTGACTCTTAAACATTGCATCATTGGCCTGTTCAACCTTTGCGGTGTCAACCCTATCGAGTGCCACGCCTAAATTTTCCAGCTCTGTTATCGTTCCTTGTAGCCCTTCACCTTTTAGCTGCTCAAGCATTTTCATCATTCGGATCCCATCGCGCCCGAATAAATCCATTGCTATCGATGCGCGTAGGCTGGCATTTTCCATGCCGCCCATCGCATTGGCTATTTTAACAACTTGTTCATCAGCGCTAAGGTTTACCATCTCCTTAGCATTTATGCCTATTTCTTCTAACGCCTCGCCAGCCGCGCCACCTTTTCTCGCCACTTCACCTATGCGCCTCTGCATACGTTCGAGATTGGTTGCTAATTGCTGAGCAGATGTTCCGGTTAATGATGCTTGATGCTGTAATGCTTGGAGGTTTTTTTGTTGGATTTTTAGCGCGTCTGATGTCTTGGCTAGTACATCTAACTGAGTAAGCGAGCTTTTAACCATAGCTGTCGCAACAGCCGCTGCCGCTGCTGCTCCAACTGTTGCCCAACTTTGATATACTTGAGAAGATGCGCGAATTTTCTTTGCTGTCGCCGCAACTTTCCCGCCAACGCGATTCATTGCAGCATTAAAGCCGGTAACGTCTGCGCGAACTTTTACATTAATTTCGCCGATACTGCCGATTGCCATTAAATGAAATCCCCGTTTTTACGCATTTCTAAAAGCTCCTCAACATCACTTTCCTGCATACCGCTGTAATACCTTTCTTGTTTTTTAGACTCTAAAAATACATAAGGCTCAGAAGGTGTCATCTGCCAAAAATCTGACGGCTGACATCCGTTCTGTATGCAAAGTTTATAGATATACTCCCAAGAATCAGGTTTTATTTCTTCGCTTTCTTCTTGGGGATCGGCTTTTTTTCTTCGCTTTCTTCTTCTTGAGGCATAAACAGCTTGAGTAATTCGCCAACTTTCATAGCTATCATTACGCTGTCGTCTTTGTCAAATAATTGACTGTACAATTGATCGAAGTCAACATCCGCCCCAGCCCGTTTCAGCATGAATTCAAAAAACTCAGCCATTTGACCCATTGGAGGCATATCACCTTTAATCGCTGCGTTATTAATTCGCATCGCTAAAGTGATGGGGTGCATTCCAAGCGTGCGCTCTAAGTCTACAGCCAAGCGAGTCGTGACTTTAAGCGTATAACTTTTACCTAAATATTCTAAATCAATCTCAGATTTGCCGAATATAAAAGACATAAATTAAGTACCCGCTGTAAATGTAACTTCACCACTTGATGACATAGATGACTCAAATGTATATGCTTCATTATAAGGAGCGGTATTACCAAGTGAACCGAAAAAGAAATCGCCAGCAATAACAGACCCTTCAGGGTAAGTCAAAGTGCAAGCATAAATTTGGCTTGTGTTATTCATGATTGACATAACCAAGTTTAAGTTTTCGACTACACCAGAAAAACCAAGTTCAATATTTTTATTGCCAGGCTCAGCAAGTACAGTTGTCCAGCCGTCTGATGAATCGGATGTAACATCAACCGGTTCATTGTTAACAGAAACACTTTTTTCGCGGATAGCAATACTACCAGCACCACCAATTGTTAAAAGGACTTTACGCCCCGTAAAACCTACGCCAACAGCCATAATATAACCCTCTAATTGTCTGTCTGTATTAAAATTCTAAACCGCTGCACACCGTGTAGCGTTATCCCGTCAGGGTCTCTAAGTATCGTTTCAAATTCTTGATGTAATTCAAACGGCACATAACCTGACATAGTTAAATCTGCATGATGTAAAACGTCATAAATTGATTTTTGAATATTACCTATTATAGCCATATCTCGCTGGTCTGACCAGCTATGAATATTTATCACGCCGTCAAAGCCCAAATGACAGTCATTATCTGCACCATCTAGCGCAGATTCATATAAAACAACATAAGGATAATTGTTTAAATCTTGAGGAACATGCGTGAATATTGCCGGGCTTGAAGCGTAGCTTGTTAACTGGTCAGTTAGCGCGCTTGATGCTTTTAGTGCTGCAATGATAGCTATTGCAATTTGTACTTGTGCGCTCATTTACTTTTAGCCTGTATGATCGCGTCTGCCGCTGCGCTTAAATTTTTATTTAGATTGCCTCTATTCTTTCTAAGTGCTGGTTCCAACCAAGGACGAGCACCCATTTTAGATGTCCCCATTTCAAGGAACCCAGCATAATCTAAATTAGAGCCGACAAGTGCATATAAACCGCTTCTGTTAACCTCTACCGCAATGCTGCTTACAAGCTTGCCCGTGTCAGTATTTGGCGCGTTACCCTCTGCCGCTGCTGTATGCGTATAAGTGCCGCCGCCCTGCCTGCTTCTATCAACTTGCCGACCAGGTGAAACCCCGTGGATTGATTTTATAGCATCTGTCCTGATGTCATTTGCTGTCAGTATAACGCCACCAAGCAAAGCCTCATCCATGCTAGCACCCAATGATAATAGCTTGCGCTTCAGTTCTTTTTCACCGCTAACAGTTATAGTCACTGAGAAACCCCGCGTTCACCTTTAACAATCAGCCATAAATCAGCTTCATCGATGTTATTAATGTGTCGTATCTGATAGTTGTTATCTCGATACACTAGCCGCATCATTTCATTTATATTTGAACGATAACGAATAGTAAAATCACTAAACGAAACAGCACCTAATTGATCTGCATGTAGCAATTCAGAGCCGCTAGCATTTTTAATTTTAGCCCAGACATCCGCAACCTTAACCCAGCTTTCAGAAAATCCACCAGTATCAGTGCTAACTTTCACAAGTTGTTGAAGTTCAACCTTTCTATTTAGCTGTGATGGCGTGATGTCGCAGCACTTCATAAAATAACCATTAAATAAATATATTCATAGTTTAACTGGTTCGACCAGTTGGTGCAAATTAGAAAGACAATCCAGCATTAACGGCATACGGGCGCAGTAAATCTGCCGCGCCACTCATCTTAACAGCATCGCCTACATCGCACCCACCAGCATGAACATGGATATACGCAGCGACCATTTTAATCCCATTCTTAATAGTGTCAGGAACCTTTGAGAAATCCGCATAACCCGCAGTGTAGTCAATGACTAGCGCAGGATTATCAGTGTCACCAGTGCTAAATTGTTCAAATTCTATTTGATACGGCTTACCCGGTAACAATCTGTAATCGTCTGCAGTTGCCGCTGTGCCGTTCACTGTCACACTTTCAACGCTAACCAAGTTAGTGTATGGTAAATCAACTCTAAGCTTATAGCGATAGTTAGCGCGCGATAATGACGGGCTTGTAACAGTGCCGCAAATCGGCCAATCTTCATATGTAAGAGTGTACGCGCGAGGCAGCAATTCGAGCTTTAAAAATGATATAACTTGTGCCGTAGCGATTAATAAGCTCGATTCTATTTTTGGATCGTCCGAATCAAGACGCGCCCAATCTATTAAATCCTCGCTGGGTACTGGCGCTTTTAACCCGTCTAGCGTAACTATGTTATACATTTAATCGGCCTTTTTTGTTTTGCGCTTCGGCTTGGCTTTTGTTTCTGCTGGCTTAACCACTTTTAACTCGCAGATAATACCCTTCTTTAAGCGTTCTTGTGTCTGCCCTGTATCGGGTAACTTGACAATATCGCCCGCCATGCCAACGATAGAAGTAATTAA
>Ga0255048_10000870_pt1 | contig 22193 bp, 19 predicted proteins | sample JV7_2_2_MG_FD_183619 | JGI IMG/M metagenome (GOLD analysis project Ga0255048, IMG submission 183619) | Seawater microbial communities from Jervis Inlet, British Columbia, Canada - JV7_2_2 | ecosystem: Environmental > Aquatic > Marine > Inlet | place: Canada: British Columbia | collected 2016-10-06
GCTTGGCTCCGGATCGGAGAAGCCGATCTCCATCGCTCCCCTGAGCGTCAGCTGGGCTTGGGCCAATGATTCCTTCAGACCTGCATGCTCCTCCTCGATGAGCCCTATCTCTATTGCGAGACGTGGGGCAAGGTCGAGGATCTCGGCGAGCAGGCCTTTTTCGCCCTCCGTCACGGAAATGTGATCTTCGAGGGCTTCCCCCAAGTCTTCAATGGCCTCCGAGACTTCCTCCAACCATCCCACCGCGCCGGCAGGAGATGCAACAGCGGACTCGAGGGCGATCATGGTCTTGCCAAGAGAGTGCCTCTTAGCTCTCACTGCCTCGACGCGGGGTGTGGAGTTTCCGGTGCCAAGCGGATCAGCCAACGGTTCCACTGCATCCTCTCTGGCTTCTTCGGCCTGGACCTCGGCGCCAGGAGCCTCGAACAGGTCTGTTCCCTGGGCAGACTCTTCGAGTTCGAGCCGCCACTCGGCTTCGTTCTGTGTCATGACCCAAGCATGAACCAACCACTCCACAGGTGGTAGAGCCATTGGTCACGAACCGGATGGACGATGTGACCCGGATATCACTCCCATCCTGCGAAAAGACACCCGGAGAGGGGTCTTTAGTCCCTGTGGACGAGAAGGTCTGCTTCTAAGGTTGAGAACATGACTCCTCGTGCGAAGTCCTCGTACACGATGGTTGACGGGAATGAGGCTGTCGCCCGAATAGCTCATCTTCTCAGTGAAGTGATCGCCATCTACCCGATAACGCCCGCTTCTCCGATGGGGGAGCTTGCCGACGCCTGGTCCCATCAGGGTCAATCGAACCTGTGGGGTGTGGTGCCCGATGTCATAGAGATGCAGAGTGAAGCCGGTGCGGCTGGAGCAATCCATGGAGCCCTTACCGTCGGCGCCCTCAGCACGACATTCACCGCGTCTCAGGGTCTGCTCCTGATGCTCCCCAACATGTACAAGATCGCCGGAGAACTGACTCCGACGGTGATTCACGTGGCAGCTCGGACCGTTGCGACCCACGCCTTGTCGATCTTCGGCGACCACTCGGATGTGATGTCCGCCCGCCAGACCGGATTCGCCATTCTCTCTTCGGCATCGGTCCAGGAGGCGCAGGACATGGCCGTTGTCGCCCACCTCGCCACGCTCGAGTCAAGGATCCCCTTCCTCCACTTCTTCGACGGGTTCAGAACATCACACGAGGTGAACAAGATCGAGCTGATCGACGAGGACTCACTTCGTGACCTCATTGACGAGGACTTGATTGCCGGGCACCGCATCCGGGCCTTGAACCCGAACAATCCGATGCTCAGAGGGTCCGCTCAGAACCCCGACGTCTTCTTCCAGGCTCGGGAAGCCGCCAATCCGTATTACGACGCTGTTCCCCTGATCGTGGCGGATGCCATGGACCGCATCGCAGCAGTGACCGGCCGCCGGCATGGTCTCTTCGAGTACAGCGGCGCTCCCGACGCCGAAACTGTGATGGTCATCATGGGCTCAGGAGCAGGTGCTGCGGACGAGACCGTGACCAGATTGATCAGAGAGGGCCACAAGGTTGGCGTTCTCGTGGTGAAGCTGTACCGCCCGTTCAACGCATCCGTCTTTGCGAGCGTTCTACCGGAGACGACTCAACGCGTCATTGCGATGGATCGCACAAAGGAACCCGGAGCCGTTGGCGATCCGCTCTACCTCGATGTCGTGGCAGCACTCAGCGAGGAGGGCCGACGGATCGAGGTATACGGCGGTCGCTACGGGCTCTCCTCGAAGGAATTCACTCCTTCGATGGTCGCCGGCGCATTCAATGAGGTCACCCGGGACACCCCTCGTCGGCACTTCACGGTCGGAATCGTCGATGACGTCACCAACAACTCCATCGACTGGGACGAGGACTGGTGGGTGGAGCCCGACGAGGTCGCCCGGGCCATCTTCTTCGGACTGGGTTCGGACGGGACCGTTGGCGCCAACAAGAACTCGGTCAAGATCATCGGCGAGTCCACCGACCTGTCGGCACAGGGGTACTTCGTCTACGACTCCAAGAAGGCCGGATCGAGGACGATCTCTCATTTGCGGATCTCCCCACAGCCGATCGAGTCGACCTATCTGATCCGCCAAGCCGACTTCGTGGCCGTCCACCAGTTCGACTTCTTGGGGTCGATCGACGTCCTGGAAGTCGCCCGACCGGGAGCGACGATTCTTCTCAACAGTCCCTATCCGGCAGACGAAATCTGGGGTCGGTTGCCGATCGAGGCCCAGGAACAGATAGTGAAGAAGGATCTCGAAGTCTGGGCGATCGACGCCGCCGCGATCGCCCGGGAAGCGGGTCTTGGCGGGAGGGTGAACACGGTACTTCAGACTTGCTTCTTTCACCTCACCGATTTTCTCCCCGCCGACAAGTCGGTTGCCGCCATCAAACGCCATATCCGGGACAGCTACGGCAAGAGGGGCGAGGCGGTGGTTCGGAGAAACGAGGAGGCGGTCGACCGAGCGATCGACGGTTTGTTCGAAGTCGCCGTCGGAGAGGCGGCAGGGCCCCTGAGGATCTCGGATCCGGTCCCGGAGATCGCTCCCGAGTTCGTCAAGCGCGTCACCGCCATGATGCTGGCAGGCAAAGGCGACCTGCTGCCTGTGTCGGCACTCCCTGTTGATGGCGCGTTCCCAACCGGCACGGCCATGTGGGAAAAGCGATCCATCGCCGACGAGATCCCGATCTGGGATCCGGACATCTGCATCGATTGCGGGCGCTGTGCCCTCGTCTGTCCCCACGCGGCGATCCGGTTCAAGGCCTTCGACCCCGATATCGCAGTGCCGGAGGGATTCCTCTGGAAGGAATCGACTGGCCAGGACCTTCGGGGAAAACGGATAGTGATCCAGGTAGCTCCTGACGACTGCACAGGCTGTCGCATCTGTGTCGAGATCTGCCCCGCCAAGTCAAAAGAGATCGTCAAGCACAAGGCCATCAACATGGCGCCCATCGATGATCACCTCGAACGGGAACGTCGCAACTTCGAGTACTACCTGGAAATCCCGGAGATGGACCGGTCTCAAGTCAATGCCTTCTCGGTGAAAGGCTCACAGCTGCTGCAACCGCTCTTCGAGTTCTCGGGGGCATGTGCGGGGTGCGGAGAAACTCCCTATCTCAAGTTGATCACACAGATGATGGGCGATCGGATGATCGTGGCCAACGCCACGGGATGCTCTTCGATCTATGGCGGCAACCTTCCAACCACCCCCTGGACAGTGAACGCCGACGGGACGGGGCCGGCCTGGTCGAACAGCCTGTTCGAGGACAACGCCGAGTTCGGGCTCGGAATGAGACTTGCCCTCCAAGCCCAGCGCGCGGACGCCGTCCTGTTGGTGACCGCATTGGCGCCAGACCTCGGTCAACTGGCGGTCGACATTCTCGACACGGTCGAGAACCTCGATCGGAGCGACATCGACGCCCTGGTAAAGCAGCAGCGGACCCAGGTCACCGAGTTGAAGAAACGTCTCGGGGACATGACAGGCCCCCTCCCGAGACGGCTGGAAGGTGTAGCCGACTCCCTGATCGAAACCAGCATCTGGATCGTTGGTGGCGATGGCTGGGCCTACGACATCGGATTCGGCGGCCTCGACCACGTGCTCGCCTCAGGTCGAGACATCAACATCCTGGTGCTCGACACAGAGGTCTACTCCAACACGGGCGGCCAGGCTTCCAAGGCGACGCCTCGCGCCGCCATCGCCAAATTCGCATCAGGAGGCAAAGAGACCGCAAAAAAGGACCTCGGTCAAATCGCCATGTCGTACGGGAACGTTTATGTGGCCCAGATCGCCATGGGAGCCAACCTCACACAGACCGTCAAGACTCTCGCCGAGGCGGAGGCTCATCGCGGCGTCTCACTGGTTATCGCCTACAGCCCCTGCATCGCTCACGGCATCGACATGACGAAGCAGTTGAGCCACCAGAAGCTCGCTACCGATGCCGGCTACTGGCCGCTGTATCGCTACGACCCGGCCAGGGAGGACGCCGGAGAACCGGGGCTGCGTCTCGACAGCCGCAAACCCAAGATCCCGTTCAAGGATTTCGCTTCCAAGGAAGCAAGATTCGCGGTGCTCGGCAGGGCCGACCCGGAAGGCGCCGAGCGTCTGCTGATAGAGGCCCAGCACGACATCGACAATCGGTGGCATCTATACGAGCAAATGGTGCAAATCCACCGAACGGCTGAATACACGGAGGTAGAGGAATGAGCACAGATCTCTCAACCACTTATCTCGGGCTCGAACTCGCCCATCCGGTGGTGCCATCGGCCTCACCACTGACCGGCGACATCGACCACATCCACGCTCTGGTCGAGGCGGGAGCACCGGCCGTTGTCTTGCCCAGCCTGTTTGAAGAGCAGATCGAGCACGACGCGATGGCCGTCCACTTCTCGATCGAGCTGGGTGCCGACGGCTTCGGAGAGTCGGCCGGTGGGTTCTTCCCCCAACTGGACGACTACAACACCGGGCCCGAGGACTATCTGGATCTCATCAGGAGGGCCAAGGCGGAGGTGAACGTCCCGGTCATTGCCAGTCTCAATGGTGTTTCCAGCGGTGGCTGGACCCTCTACGCGCAGATTCTCTCCGATCAGGGCATCGACGCCCTCGAGCTCAACATCTACAGAATCGCCGCGGACCTCGGGCTCACGTCTGAAGACGTGGAGCGGTCCTACGTTGAGCTCGTGGAGACGATCAAGAAGTCGGTCGATCTACCACTGGCAGTGAAGATTGGCCCCTACTTCTCGTCAATGGGTGACATGGCGGGCCGACTCGCAGATGCCGGAGCGGATGCGCTGGTCATGTTCAATCGTTTCTATCAGCCGGATATCGACCTGGAGACACTCGGCGTCACTCCCAACCTGGTCCTGTCCGATCCGGTCGAGCTGCGACTTGTTCTCCGCTGGCTGGCCATCCTGTACGGCAGGGTCAAGTGCGACATGGCTGCGACGTCCGGTGTCCACGAGGCCTCCGACGCAATCAAGGCTCTCCTGGCGGGAGCGACGGTGACCATGATGGCCTCGGCCCTTCTCGAGAATGGCCCGTCCCGCCTCACTGAGGTGCGCGACGGGATGGAGTCCTGGCTTTCGCAACGGGGCTACGACTCGGTCGAACAGGCACGCGGGAGTCTCAGCTACTCGTCGGTGCCGGACCCCGGTGTTTTTGAGAGGACCAGCTACATGAAAACGCTCACTTCCTACGTCCCCACCTGGTGATCAGCGGGCAACGTGTTGGGCAAGTCGCCCGCTATCTCTGCCCTTTGGCCCGTTTGTGATGGGTAGTAGGTCTCTATCGGGTAGGACCCGAAACTTCCTACGGTCAGGCCAGTCCACCAACGAGGAGCGGAATTGACCCCCTACCACTTCAGCGTGACCCTGCATGAGAGCTTCGATTCAGCGGTCACCAAGACCAAGGTTGCCCTCACCGATCACGGATTCGGGATTGTCAGCGAGATCGACATGGCCGCCACCATCAAGGACAAGCTGGGTATCGAACACGACCCGTACCTGATCCTGGGAGCGTGCAACCCTGGTTTCGCCAACACAGCGGTACGACGGGTGCCCTCGATCGGTGTTCTGCTCCCTTGCAACGTGGTGGTCCGCTCCGCCGCTGTCGATGACGAAGTCGTCGTCGACTTCATGGACCCTGCTGTGGTGCTCGATCTGGTCGGCGAGAACGGTATCCATGACATTGCCGACGAGGTTCGCACCCGTCTCGAAATGACGAGAGACGCCATCGCGACGGCGTAATAGAGGTAGCCGCCATCAGCCGAAAGCAAACTGCAACCGAGGCATTCACCGAGGTTGAGAACGAACTTCGATCAATCTCCAAGTGGATGTATGAGAACCCGGAGCTGGCGTTTGAGGAGTTCGAGTCGTCGAGACGGCTGAGCGGGTTTCTCGGTGACCACGGATTCGAGGTCACCTACCCGGCCTACGGAATCGATACCGCCTTCGAGGCCAACGCGGGCTCCACCGGCCCCCGCGTGGTGATCTGCTGCGAATACGACGCCCTCCCCAGTGTGGGCCATGCCTGTGGCCACAACATCATCGCGACGTCATCGCTGGGCGCCGGGGTGGCCCTGACCGGACTGACCGATGAACTCGGAATCAGGATCACCGTCCTGGGCACCCCCGCCGAGGAGGGCGGGGGAGGAAAGATCGACCTGATCAACGCCGGGGCATTCGACGACGCAGCAGCCTCGATGCTGATCCATCCCAGTATTCGAAACCTCGCCGACCCGAGACTGCTCGCAGCTCAGGGACTCATCGTCGAGTTCCACGGCAAGGAGGCCCACGCCGCGGCCACGCCGCACAAGGGGGTGAATGCGCTCGACGCATTCGTCCAGGCCTATAACAACGTGTCGACACTTCGCCAGCAGTTCGAATCGGGCGACCGGGTCCACGGCGTGCTCGACGACGGCGGCGTCGCCCCCAATGTCATCCCCGCCTACACAAGATCGCGCTGGCTCGTCCGGGCCGGCTCGTCCGAGCGCTTCAATGAGTTGAAGAAGCGGATCATTGGCTGTTTCGAAGCGGCCGCCACTTCTACAGGGTGCCGACTCGAGATCGCCACCGAAGGCGAGCCTTACACCGACCTTGTCAGCAGCCCCGTCATGACCGAGCTCTTCGTCGACAACTCCAACGAAATTGGTCGAGAGATGCCGACATACGCCCAGTTGGGAGTGCTGACCTTCGCTTCTTCGGACATGGGGAACGTGAGTCACATCGTCCCATCGATTCATCCATCCATCGCCATTGAGACCAGCGCCGTCAACCATCAGCCCGAGTTCGCAGACGCCACCATCACTCCCTCTGGTGAGCGTGCCATCCGCGACGGTGCCCTGGCAATGGCCCACACGATCATCGACATGGCAACCCAGAACGTCTGGGACCGACTCTGACTACGGTTCACCTATGAGTCGAAAAGAGAGCGCAGAGCAGGTCTTCTCCTCGGTCGAAGGGGAACTTCGGTCCATCTCGAGATGGATGTACGACAACCCGGAACTCGGCTACCAGGAGTTCGAATCCTCACGCCGACTGGGTGAGTTCCTCGGCGAGAACGGTTTCGAGGTCAACTATCCCGCATACGGGCTGGACACCGCTTTCGAGGCGAACGCCGGATCGAGCGGTCCCCGGGTCGTCATCTGCTGCGAGTACGACGCACTCCCCGAGGTCGGGCACGCCTGCGGTCACAACATCATCGCGACCGCGGCCCTTGGCGCTGGGATCGCCACCGCGGCAATGGCGGACGAGCTTGGCATTCGCGTCACAGTTTTGGGAACGCCCGCCGAGGAGGGTGGCGGCGGCAAGGTCGCCCTGATCGACGCCGGCGCTTTCGAAGACGCCGCCGCCTCGATGATGATCCACCCCAGCCCGAAAGATCAGCTGGACCCCTCATTCCAGGCAAGGGAGAGCTTCACCGTCGAGTACTTTGGGAAGGACTCCCACGCCGCGGCCACGCCACACATCGGGATCAACGCCCTCGACGCCTTCGTCCAGGCATATCTGAATGTGGCGACATTCAGACAGCACATGCTTCCCGACGATCGGGTCCACTGCATCATCACCCACGGTGGCGATGCCTCCAACATCATTCCCTCCCACACCAGTTCGTCTTGGGGCGTCCGGTCGGGCACCAACGAACGTCTTCAGGAACTCGTCCCGAAGGTGAAGGCCTGCTTTGAAGCAGCGGCAACGGCTACCGGATGTCGAGTCGAGGTGACGCCGAACGACTATCCCTATCTCAACATGGTCAACAGCCCGGTGATGACCGGGCTTTACTCGGCGAACTCGGTGTCTCTTGGCCGCTCCATGCCCACCGAGGCGGAGATGGGACGTGAAGGAGGTTCTTCTGATATGGGCAATGTCAGCCAGGTCGTTCCCTCCATTCACCCGATGCTTGGCATCGAAAGTGGGGATGCCGTCAACCATCAGAAGGAGTTCGCCGACGCCACTGTGACACCGTCGGGCGACACAGCCATCCGTGACGGTGCACTGGCAATGGCGTTCACCATCATCGACATGGCGGAGCAGGACGTCTGGAACACGCTCTAGAGCAAGCCCTCTGGCACCGACAGCGTTAGCCTGCCGATCACCCAAGCCACCGGATAAGGATGAGCGAACCGCAGCCAGTACTCCAGGTCACCGACCTGTGGACCCAGTTCGACACCCAGGACGGAATGGTCCACGCAGTCAACGGGATCAGTTTCAATCTGAAGAAGGGCGAGTTTCTCGGCGTCGTAGGAGAGAGCGGATCGGGGAAGAGCGTGACGATGATGTCCCTGCTTCGACTGATTCCGATGCCACCCGGCGAGATCGTTGGTGGCGAAGCCATCTTTGAAGATAGGGACCTTCTGACCCTGGACATCAAGGAGCTGCGAGAGGTCAGGGGTGGAAAGATCGGGTTCATCTTCCAGGATCCGATGACATCACTGAACCCTGTGCTCACCATCGGTCATCAACTCGAGGAGTCCCTCAAGCTCCATACTGACACTCCCCGCAAGGAGCTCGACAAGCGCGCCGCCGGCTTGCTGGATCTGGTTGGAATTCCCGACTCCGAACAGCAGCTCGATAACTACCCCCACGAGCTGTCGGGCGGAATGCGACAGAGGGTGATGATCGCGGTCGCCCTCGCCTGTGACCCACGGCTGCTGATCGCCGATGAGCCGACTACCGCTCTCGATGTCACTATCCAAGCCCAGATCATTGCCATCATCCGCAACCTTCGTGAGAAGCTCGGGACAGCCCTGATCTGGATCACCCATGATCTTGGCGTAATCGCCGGCCTGGTGGACCGGGTACTGGTGATGTACGGCGGGGAAATCGTGGAGAAGGCCGAAGTAGGCGAGCTTTATGCCAAGCCACAGCATCCTTATACCTTGGGCCTGCTCGGATCACTTCCCCGTCTCGACCGGAAGGGCGAGGATCTGGTCAGCATCAGGGGACAGCCTCCCAGTCTCAATGAAAGACCGACGAGCTGCGCGTTCGCTCCACGCTGTGACTACGCCTACGACCTCTGCCGTGAGGAGAAACCCGAGCTGGTCGACATAAGCGACACTCATGCGGTTGCCTGCTGGTGGGACGTCGAAAACGGCCGGCCCCGTTATGAAAGATAACGCCGTGGATCCAGCCAATATGGGCAACGACGGCCGCGAGATTCTGGTCAGTGTGACCGACCTGAAGAAGCACTTCCCGATCATGAAGGGTGTCTTCAAGCGTCAAGTGGGCGCTGTCAGGGCCGTTGACGGAGTCAGTTTTGACATCTATCGCGGTGAGACCCTGGGTCTGGTGGGCGAGAGCGGGTCGGGCAAGTCAACCACTGGACGGGTGATTTTGCAGCTCGAGGAGGCTACGGAAGGGACCGTGATCTTCGAGGAAACGGATCTCAGCCAGATCAAAGGCGAGGAGCTCCGCGCGTTGCGCCCCCGCATGCAGATGGTGTTCCAGAACCCTCACTCCTCGCTGAATCCGAGGATGACAGTCGGGACGATCATCGCCGAGCCCCTACGGGAGCACAAGAGGTCGAAGGGTGACGAACGCCAGCAGAGAATCGAGGAGCTCTTGGGGCTGGTCGGATTGGAAGCAAAGCACGCCAACAGGTATCCACATGAGTTTTCTGGTGGCCAGCGACAACGCATCGGCATCGCCCGCGCCATCGCCCTCAACCCTGATTTCATTGTCTGTGACGAGCCGATCGCTGCCTTGGATGTATCGATTCAGGCACAGGTCGTCAACCTGCTCGAGGATCTTCAGAGCGTCCTTGGACTGACCTATCTCTTCATCAGCCATGACCTCTCCATGGTTCGCCACATCGCCGACCGGGTGGCAGTCATGTACCTGGGAAAGATCATGGAGTTGTCCGACGTCGACGATCTCTACAACGACCCCAAGCACCCCTATACCAAGGCCCTTCTTTCGGCGGTGCCAGTCCCCGACCCGGAGGTTGAGGCAGCTCGTCGGCACATCATCCTGGAAGGCGACATACCAAGCCCTGCAAACCCACCGCCCGGATGTCCATTCAACACACGTTGCCCCATTGCCCAGGAGCGATGCGTCTCTGAAGAACCGGTGTGGCGTGAGCTCAGTGCCAATCACTGGGTTGCCTGTCATTTCGCCGAATAGTCAGTAGCCCACAGCCCGGTCCGAGTCGCCTTCTGTCCACACTGGCGCAGACGCTGTTACGGTTCTCCGAATGCCGGTCGTTCGTACCGGAATATGGAGGAGAAAACCCTATGAAAAGAACTAAATGGCTTTCTCTATTCGCCGTTCTTGCACTTGTGCTCGCGGCGTGCGGAGACGGCGACGATGGAGCCGCCGACACCACCGAAGGTGCCACGGCTACAACCGAGGCCCCCACGGCCACCACCGAGGCACCCGACGAGGGTGGCACGGCCGGTCAGGGCGGCGAGTTGACGCTACTTCAATGGCAGGCCCCGTCCACTCTCAACCCGTTGCTCTCGGGGGGTACCAAGGAGCTGCTCGCAGCATCCTTGATCCTCGACCCTCTGGCTGAATACGACCCCGACGGTAACCTCGTGGCGACCCTCGCCGCCGAGATCCCGACTGTTGACAACGGTGGAGTGGCCGAGGACTTGATGTCGATTACCTGGACGCTCAAGGATGACGTTCTGTGGTCGGATGGTTCCGCTTTCACCGCCGACGATGTTGTATTCACTTGGGAGTACTGCACCAACACGCCCGACTGCACCCAGTCGACTTTCTTCACTGGTGTCACCAGTGTCGAGGCGGTGGACGCCACGCACGTGCTCGTCACCTTCGATGCATTGACCCCGTTCCCCTACAACGCCTTCGTGACCTTCCAGTCACCGATAATCCAAAAGGCGCAGTTCGAAGACTGTGTGGGCGCGGATGCGACCGCATGCACGGATGCGAACTTTGGGCCAATCGGCACAGGTGCATACATGGTGAACGACTTCAAGGTCAACGACACCGTTCTCTATGACTACAACCCGAATTTCAGGGGTGCAGCAGACGGCAAGCCGTTCTTCGGCACTGTCCTGATCAAGGGCGGAGGCGACGCCGAGGCGTCGGCTCGTTCGGTCCTCGTGCTTGGAGAGGCCGACTACGGCTGGAACCTCCAGGTCGATCCGATCGTGCTCGCCGACATGGAGGCCACCGGTCTTGGTATCGTCAAGGCTGGCTTCGCCAGCAGCGTCGAACGGATAATGGTCAACCAGACGGATCCGAACCCGGATCTCGGTGATCAGCGTTCTGAGCCCGGCACAGTCCATCCGTTCCTTACGGACCCGGCCGTGTACCAGGCCCTGAGCATGGCGATCAACCGTCAAGAGCTCGTTGACGTCGGCTATGGCTTCGCAGGCTCTCCCACATGCAACGTGTGGCCCGGAGCGCCGTACGCCTCGACCGCCAACGATGCCTGTCTGACCCAGGACATAGACGGTGCCAACGCACTGCTCGATGCGGCTGGATACGCCGACACCGATGGTGACGGCATCCGGGAAGATCCCGACACGGGCGATCCTCTCTTTCTTCTGTACCAGACCTCGACCAACGCGGTCCGGCAGAGCAACCAGGATCTGGTCAAGTCCTATTGGGCTCAGATCGGTGTTGACACAGAACTCAAGAACATTGATGCGTCGGTGTTCTTCGGTGGCGATCAGGCGAGTCCTGACACCTACCAGGTGTTCTATTCCGACGTCGAGATGTACACCAATAACTCGGGTAGCCCTGACCCCCAGACCTACATGGCTAACTGGACTACTGCACAGGTCATCTCGCCAAGTACCAACTTTGGTGGTGGAAACATCCCCCGCTACTCGAACGCCGAGTACGACGCTCTGCATGAGGAGTTGACGACGACCGGAGAACTCGATCGTCGGATCGAGATCATCAAGGCATTGAACGACCTCGTGATTCAGGCTGGGGCGATGATCCCGCTGATCTATCGCGCGGACGTCTCGGCATTTGCCAACTCGATCGAGGGTGTTGGGACCCTCAACGGTTGGGACTCCGAGTACTGGAACGTCGAAGACTGGACGCGATCCGGGTAGCGCAACCAGCCAACGAAATAACCGAAAAGAGAGCCTCTCAGATCCCCTGAGAGGCTCTCTTGCTATTGTGACCGCTTGCGTTGCGGAGACAGATAGCCAGTGGGTCGTTACATCATTCGGCGAGTTCTGTTCGCGATCCCGACGCTGATAGCCATCAGTTTTGTCATATTCGCAATCCTCGACCTTGCTCCCGGTGATCCCACTGCGAGTCTTCCCCTAACCATTCCCCCGGAGGATCGGGAGAAGATCAGAGAAGCCCTCGGCTTCAACGACCCTTTTCTGGTCTCCTGGTTGAAGTGGTTGTACCAAATGATGATCGTGGAGCCGATCTTTCTCATCGAGCAGATGTTCAACATCACCATCGGTGACGGCGAAAACCGGGTTCGCATCATCTCGTGGTCATCGAGGGCACCGGCGGTAGACACCATCATCGAGCGCATCCCCCAGACCCTCTGGGTCCTGGGTCTGGCTTTCATTCTCGGCATCATGATCGCCATTCCGGTCGGTGTGATCAGCGCCTACAAGCAGTACTCGGTTTTCGACAACGTCGGGACCTTCGTCACGATGGTCGGCTATTCCGTTCCCACCTTTTTCACCGGGCTGCTTGCCATCGTCATTTTCAGTGTCTGGCTGGGATGGTTTCCCTCCTTCTACGACACAACGCATGTGGTCGACTGGACCAGTTGGGAAAGCATATGGTTTCAGATCAAACAGATGATCATGCCGGTCGCCGTGTTGGCTCTGTTCAACGCGGCCGCGTTGAGCCGATTCACCAGATCGTCGATGTTGGACAACCTCAATGAGGACTATGTGAGAACGGCAAGATCCAAGGGATTGAACGAGAACAAGGTTCTAGTCACCCATGTGCTTCGCAACAGCCTGATCCCGGTAGTGACATTGATTGCTCTCCAGATCCCGGGAGTCTTCGCCGGAGCGATAATCACCGAGCAGATCTTCCGCATCAACGGACTCGGTCAACTTCTGATCAGCGCCATCCAAGGTGCCGATGTTCCCATGGTGCAGACGTTGACGTTTCTCTTCGCGGTGCTCATCGTCATATTCAACCTGGTCGCCGACGTCACATATGGCCTTTTGGACCCCCGAATAAGATACGATTGAGCAGTCAGGGAGCGTAGATGGCGACAACCCGGGAAGGAGTAGAGGAGACGCAAGATCAGACGATCGAGTCTTCCGACAAGTACCGATCTCTCTGGGCGGATGTGTGGCGTCAGTTCCGGCGACACAAAGGGGCAATGGTCGGCCTCGTTCTCCTCACGATCATCATGTTCGGAAGCTTCATCGGTCCGCTCATCTACCCGCTGGATCCTTTCGCGATCGACACTTCGCAAGCAAGCCTGTCCCCATCGTTGGATCATCCCATGGGCACCGACAACCTCGGTCGGGACGTGATGGCACGGGTGATGGTGGGTGGTCGGATCTCGCTGTCGGTCGGTATCGCCGCCATGATCGTCGGCGTCGTCATCGGAACGGCCGTGGGCATCATCTCCGGATTCTTCAGCAAGCTCGACGGGATCCTGATGAGAGGGACCGACATGTTCCTCGCTCTTCCGATCCTTCCGCTGCTGCTGGTCATCATCATGTTGTTCAGGGATCCTCTTCGTGAAGCATTTGGTCCTGAGTTGGGAATCTTCATACTGGTGGTGACCATCATCGGGATCACAAGTTGGATGCAAACTGCCCGTGTGGTGCGAGGTGATGTCCTCGCCCTCAAGGAGCAGGAGTTCGTGCTCGCCGCCCACAGCATCGGGTCCAGAAAGCGGAGCGTTGTGTTCCGCCACATATTTCCCAACGTTCTCAGTCCTGTCATGGTGGCGGCAGCTCTCGGCGTTGCCATCGCCATCATCACCGAGTCGGCGTTGTCGTTCCTCGGCCTCGGATTCCCCTCCGACTTCCCCACATGGGGCAGGCTGCTCTTCGACGCCCAGGGCTACATCACCATCACACCGATGCGTGTCCTCTGGCCGGGTATTCTGATCTCTCTCACGGTGATCAGTGTCAACTTCATCGGTGATGGCCTGCGCGATGCGCTCGATCCCAAGCTCCGCAGTCAGTAGCACGCCACCGGGATGACAGACCGTGAATCACTCGACCTGAACTGGGGCCGTTGGCTTCTTTGGGGTGTGCTCGCCATCGCCGCTTTGGTCGTGATCACCCTGTTCTTCGTCAATCTCGGCAACGACGACGAAACAGCCGCCGGCGAGCAGGTCGAGTGGTCGATAGAGGTCAGCGAGTACGCCCCGTCTCCCGGTGAGGTGACTCTCAAGGGGGATACCCCGCAGGGCTTCCCCACCGAGACCTGGAAAGACGACTTCATGGTTGCCCGCAATGTCGGTGAGAGTTTCGAGTGGAACATGGACGTTTCCCCTGAGGTCCCCACCCCGGTCTACGAGATCGACGAGGCCGGGTCGTGTGACGAGCTGCAAGGTCTTCTCGACCAATGGGCCACCGAGGTCGCCCAAGCCGCCGGTGAAGCCCGCCGCACCGAAGCAGAGGCCTTCGCCCAACACGCGGTCAACACGATGCATGACCAGGGCTGCGAGATCAGCACCAGCTAGCCAATACGCGAACCTCCGGTAGTTACGCCCATATATGGGCGTAACTACCGGAGGTTCGACAAAAACTAGCCGGGAGCAGTAGCGGGACGACCGGCCCGTCCCGCCAAGTTCTTGATCGTGAGGACGACGAAGAACAGCACGATCGGAACCACGGCCATTGTCGCCGACCCCGCCGTGTCGAAGTGGTAACTGATGATCAGACCCGCGACCACCGACATCACCCCGATGACGGCAGCGGTGACCATCATGATCGGCACCCGTCGCACAATCAGAGCTGCCGTCGCCGGGGGTCCTACCAGCAGACCCAGCACGAGAAGGGTTCCGACCGTTTGGAACGACCCAACGATGCCGAGGGTGATAAGCCCGAGAAGGGCGGCCTGGGCGAAGCGGGGCCGGAAGCCAAAGAGCTGGGCTTTCTGCTCATTGAATGCCAGGACCAGGAAGTGGCGGTACAGCAGGACCGAAACGACCAGGATGACGCCTGCCACCAGCACCAGCACCCGGATGTCACCAATAGTCACGCCAAGCACATCACCAAAGAGAATCGCTGTGAGGCTGCCCGAGTACGAGGGGGTTCTCGAGATCAGGATCACTCCCACGCCGAGCATCCCGACGAAGAGGAGCCCGATGCCGGTGTCCTCGGAGAAGGTGGTCTGGCGATGAACCAGATTGATGCCGGCCAACATCACGACAGCCGCCAGAACAGCGCCAATCATCACGTTGAAGTCGAGAAGGATCGCCAACGCAATCCCGGGCACGACACCGTGAACCAGGGCGTCACCTAGAAAACTCATTCCCCGGATCACCACCCATGTGCCGACAAGAGCGAGGGCGATCGCCGCGAGAGAGCCTCCGATGAGGGCTCGCTGCTGGAAGGCAAACTCAAACGGCTCCGTCAACCACTCCACGATGTCTCCACGCTAACCACGCCTCTCATCCCAACGCCCCGGCGATCAACTCGGCGTTGGTTAGGAGCATTCCGATGAGAGTGTCGGCTGCGGAACCGGGCTGCCCCAGAGACCCCGTGTACAGGTCGACGACCTCGACCTGATGGCTGACTTCGGCAGCCACAGAGGCGGCAACAACAGACGTCTCGGTCGTTTCGGCAAAGATCGCGCGAATCCCTTCCTCTTCAATCACTCCCACCAGCTTCGCCAACTCAGATGAGCTGGGAGCTCCAAGAGTCGAGCCTCCGGGGATTACGGTCCCGACGATCTCAAAGCCGTAGACGGCAGCGAAGTAACCCAGCGAGTCATGGTTGGCAACAAGCTTCTTCGAGTCCTGAGGAACGACTTGGAGAATCGACTCGATCTCCCTATGGGTGATATCGAGCTCGATGGCATAGACCTCAGCTCGGGATGACCAATCGATCGAGGCATCGATCCTGGCCATTTCTTCGGCAACCACCCGAGCCGCCTCCGCCATACGACCCGGGTCAAGCCAGACATGTGGGTCAAAACCGCTTCCCACCGGAATCGGGTCGAGCAGCGGAGCTATTTCGAGGACGTTGGCTCCGTCCCTCTCAGCAGCTTGGAGGACGTCGAGCAGAGCCTCCTCCAGCCCGAGTCCGTTGGCAACGACAAGGCTCGCCCTGTTGATTTGTGCCACCTGACGCGAGGAAGCCTGGTAGTCGTGGGGATCGGCTCCGATGGGAACCAGCACCTCGACCGTGACGTCGGGCCCGACGACATTTCTGACGAGATCCCCGATGACTGTCGTAGTAGCCACAACCGTCAATCCATGATCCGTCGCGATCTCGTCGTCCCCACACGCGGTGAGCACCAGAAGCGAAAGTGCACCTATAATGAGAATCATTCTCAAGATCCTCCACAATACCCGGGATTGGATATCAGTGACAACCACAGGCCTCGACGGCGAAATAGAGACCCGGCTCAATAACAACGATGCCCGATACACGCGGGGACGTCGTCTCGTGGTGGCGACACTTGCAGGGTCGGAGGGTCCGAGGTCTGCGGGAGAGTTACATGCCCAGATCGGTTCCACGATGCCGCTTTCCTCCCTGTACCGATCGTTGGCGGTCCTCGAAGAGTCCGGTGTTGTCGTGCCACACTTCACCAAGTCGGGCGTCGCCCGATACGAGCTCGCCGAATGGCTACAAGGACATCACCACCACCTGGTGTGTCTCGACTGCGGCAAGGTCGAGGATCTCGCCCTCCCTCACTCTTACGAAGAGAAGGTTCGTGAGCTCGTTGAGGAAATCGGTTCGACCGTCTCGTTCACACCGGTGAATCACGCCTTCGAGCTAGAAGGCCTCTGCTCGAGGTGCGCATGAGGAGCAACGCAGTCCTGGCCGAAGATCTCGTCCTCGGTTACGGACCCACCGTGGCGCTGAGCAAGTCGACCTTCACCATCCCCACCGGAAAGGTCACCGCCGTCATCGGGCCAAACGGTTCCGGAAAGTCGACTCTTCTCAACGCGGTTGCCGGGCTGATCAACCCGATCGGCGGCTCGATCGAAGTATTCGGCGGAGCCGGTTCTTCGCATCGAATCTCCTACGTGCTTCAGACCACCAAGGTGAACGAAGCCCTCCCCATCTCGGTCAGGGAGGTCGTCATGATGGGCAGGTATGCGGGTACGGGCGCCTACAGATGGCTCAGTCAGGATGATCGCGACGCGGTGGCAGAAGCGATGGACCGCACCGGAATCACCGATCTCGGCAACCGTCCTCTCAACGACCTATCGGGCGGACAACGTCAGCGGGTATTCGTGGCTCAAGGTCTTGCCCAGGAGCACGACCTGCTTCTGCTCGACGAGCCCCTAACGGGGATCGACTTCCCGACAGCGCAGGCGATCGACTTCGTGATTCACGACGAGCTTGCCCGGGGTTGCACCGTGGTGATGACCACTCACGACCTCTCCGAAGCTCAAGTGGCCGACAACGTGGTCCTTCTATCAGGCCGGGTGGTGGCTCACGGCTCGCCCCGAGAGGTCCTCACCACGGGACACCTCCAGGATGCATACGGGGCGGCTCTCCTCCATGTCGAAGACGGTCGGATCTTTCTCGACGATGCGGCGCATCGCCCGGTGGAGGGTCGCCATGTGCACCGTGACCGGGTCATTCACACCGAATCTTCCCAGTCCGATCTTCACAACAAGTGACCGGACAGGACACTAGAGATCGATCGCCTGACCCAACAGCTGACGCTGATAGCGGGGGTCTCCGAATAGCAGGGAGGAGGCCTTCGCCCGCTTGAGATAGAGGTGCGCATCGTGCTCCCAGGTGAAAGCGATCCCTCCGTGTACCTGGATCGTCTCGCCGGCGATCCAGTTGTAGGCATCCGAGCAGATCGAACCGGCGAGTGGCGCAGCAATGAAGAACTCTTCATGGTCGTCGACGACCCGGACCGCGTGATATGCGGTCGACCTGGCGTGCTCGGTCTTGATGAGCATTTCGGCGCAACGGTGCTTGATCGCCTGAAACGAACCGATTGGACGGCCGAATTGGTAGCGGGTCTTTGCATACTCAACCGACATATCGAGACACATCTGAGACCCGCCGACTTGCTCCGCTGCCAGACACGCAGTCCCGATCCCCAGAGCCTTGCGAAGCGAGAGCATGGAATCACCACCACCCAACAGAGCATTGGCATCGACTCGAACGCCGTTCAATGAGAGGTCTGCCTGACGACGGGTGGGATCGAGCACCGGTGTCTCGACGACATCGAGACCTGATGCGTCCCCAGGCACGACAAACATGCCTATCCCGCCTTCGAAGCCCGCAGCCACGACGATGACGTCGGCCTGATCCCCGGCAAGGACGAACCGCTTTGCTCCATCGATGATCCAGCCGGTGCCGTTGGCCGACGCGGTGGTGGCCAACGCGGAAGGATCCCATCCGCGAGGCTCCTCGAACACGGCCAGTGTGGCGATGCTCTCCCCTGACGCCAGTTGCGGAAGCAAAGAGGCTTTCTGAGAGTCGTCACCTGCCATCTCGATCGCTGCCGTGGCGAGAACGGCGCTGGCGAAGAACGGTCCTGGCGTCACCAGACGACCCATCTCTTCGAGAAGAACGCCCAACTCGCTCAACCCGAATCCGGCACCGCCATGCTCCTCGCCGATGGCGAGACCGGTCCAACCCATGTCGGCGATCTCTTTCCAGAGACCTCTGTCGAACCCCTCGTCGGACATCATGATGTCCCGAACAGTTTCGAGCCCGATGCGCTCTTCCAGGAACTGTCGCGCCGTAGTGCGGATGAGTTCCATGTCCTCGGTCGGTGTGTAGGACACCGTCACTGCGCTGCCCTCACCCACGAGGCACGTCCTTCCACGGCAGCTCCTTGTCGACACGCGGCTCGCCTGGAAGGCCGAGGACACGCTCGCCGAGGATGTTCATCATGATCTCAGAGGTTCCCCCCTCGATCGAGTTGGCTCGACTCCTCAAAAAGGCTTTCTGCGGCATCGACGAGTCAAAGTCGGTGGGTCTGACCAGCTCATAACCGCCCGGGTAGAGAGTGCCTTCGAGTCCCATCAGATCGATCGTGAAAGAGGTGATCTCCTTGTTCAGAGTGGCCCAATCGAGTTTGCCTATCGAGCCTTCCGGTCCGGGGACCCCTGCACCGGCCAACTCATTGGCCCGGGCGCTGGTCAGACGGGCAGCCTCGACCTCGGCCCACAGTTGGATCAGTTGGTCGCGGAGCAGAGGATCCTCGGAACCGGACCGCTTCCAAACGTCCACCGCGTCGGCAATCCTTCCTGAGCCTCTCGGAACCGTGTTACCTCCGATCGCCACCCGCTCATTCATGAGAGTCGTCAGCGAAACTCTCCACCCGGACCCGACCGAGTCGATTCTGTTCTCATCGGGTATCCGAACGTCATCGAAGAACACCTCGTTGAACTCGGCGTCTCCGGTTATCTGATATAGCGGTCGAACGTCGACCCCCTCTGCCTCCATATCGACAACGAAGTAGGTGAGCCCACGATGCTTGGGGGCATCGGGATCGGTGCGGGTGACCAACATGCCCCACTTGGAGAGGTGGGCGAGCGTGGTCCAAACCTTCTGCCCGTTGACTACCCACTCGTCACCGTCACGCTCCGCCCTCATCGAAAGACCGGCCAGATCGGAGCCGGCGCCCGGCTCACTGAACATCTGGCACCAGATCTCCTGGGTGGTGAACATGGGCCGCAGCCAGCGTCGCTTCTGGGAATCGGTGCCGTGGGCGGCGAGCACACCGGCGCCCATGGCGATCCCGAGAAGGTTGAGATAGCGGTTCTCGGTCGATCCGCCTGCTTCTTCTATCCGCCGATTGATGTGGTCTTGGTCCACACGGGACAGTCCGAGGCCACCAAAGCCCTTCTCGTGCCAGACCCATGCCAGACCGAGGTCGTACTGCGCGCCCCAGAACTCCTCCAGCTCGGTGCTCGAAGGGGGATGGCGGTCAAAGAGTTCCTCGACCACGTCGTCGAGTTGCCGATTATCGGTATCCGTCATGTCATCTCTCGACCGCTCCTAGGCACACCGTACATTGGGATAAATCGCTCTCAAACCGTGAAGCCGGCACCCCAGTCGACATCAACGAGCTCTATGCCATCGGCGGAGAGAACGTTGCCGACCATGTCTCTGATCCAGCTCCGACCGCTCTCTGAGAGATAGAAATCATGGATGGCCACGACCTGGGCCGGTCGAAGTCGTCGAGCGAATTCCACGGCCCCGGTTGCGGAGTCCCAGGGAACCAGCAAGGGGAGGGCAAGAACCGGTGCAGTCACGGTCGGCTCCCGGCTGTCGCCCGGGTGGGTCAGCACCCCGTCGATAGTGAACGCCCGATTCGGAGGTGTGGCGCCGTTCGGTATCCGACCATGGAGCACGTCCTCTACCGAGACTCCCGCCGGCACCGAGGTGGTCACTTCGATGTCATGCTCCTGAAGAAGGCTCACCACCGGATCGTTGGAATGGATGGTCAGGTCCGAGCGACGATCGACAAGCCAGCGCACGAAGTCGGGGCTGACATGATCGCCATGCTCGTGGGTGATGAACACCCTGGTCACATCTCCGATCGAGCTGAGATCCAACTCACCACTCGTGAAGGAGTGAAACCCGGGATCGAACAAGGTGGCGTCTGAGTCGGTGGTGACGAGCAGGCAAGAGTCGGTGAGTCTTTCGATGGTGGTCATCTCGAGAACGCTAGTGGTCTGTCGCTCACGCCTATCGCACAGCAGGCACCCTCCTAACATCGCTGCTCCGGAGGAAAGATGTACCTGCACGAATTGGAGACCCTTGACCGCGGGCGGCTGCGACATCTCCAACTGGAGCGGCTGACAGAGCTGATCGCCCGTTTGAAGACAGTCGATTCGGGATATTGGGTAGAAAAGATGTCGGGTGTCGGCGAAGTCGGCTCCCTCGAGGACGTCGACTCCCTTCCCTTCACCGAGAAGCAGGAGTTTCGCGAAACGTACCCATACGGAATGCTCACGGTGCCCATGAGCGAGATCGTCCGCCTTCACGCCTCATCCGGCACATCAGGCAAGCCCACAATCGTCGCCTACACCGGAGATGACATCGCGGTCTTCGCCCAGGTGAATGCCAGGTCGCTCTCGGCTGCCGGTGCAACACCCGACGACGTGGTTCACGTCGCCTACGGATACGGCCTATTCACGGGTGGTCTCGGCCTTCACTACGGGGTCGAGGAACTGGGAGCCACCGCGGTGCCCGCCTCCGGTGGCAACCCGGGCTTTCAGGTCTCGCTGATGGCCGACACCGGCGCCACCGGTTTGGCTGCGACACCATCATTCGCACTGATCCTCGCCGAGCGCGCCGAGGAGATGGGGCTCATGTCGAGCATTCCCCTTCGGTGGGGCATCCACGGGGCCGAACCCTGGTCGGAAGGTCTGAGGAACAAGCTCGAAGCAGCCTGGGATTCTGAGTATGACGCTCGTGACATCTACGGGCTGACAGAGGTGATCGGTCCCGGGGTGGCAATCGAGTGCCGTGAGAACAAAGGCGGGATGCATGTCTTCGAGGATCACTTCTATCCCGAGATCGTCGATCCGGAAACCGGGGAGCCGACTTCCGACGGCGAGCTGGGCGAGCTTGTGATCACCACCCTCACCAAGCATGCCCAGCCGGTTCTTCGCTATCGGACACGGGATATCACCAGGTTCCTCGAAGACGGGTGTCCGTGTGGTCGAACCGGCAGAAGAATCGAGCGTCTCCAGGGTCGGGCAGATGACATGTTGGTGATCAGGGGGATCAACGTCTACCCGAGAACCATCGAGACGACCCTCATGGCCGACCCGGCTCTGGGCGCCAACTACGCCATCATCGTCGATCGCAGGGGCACCCTCCCCGAGCTGGAGGCGCGGGTGGAGGTGATAGACGGGTCGTTCAACGACAGCTCCGAAGAGATCGCCCAGCGTCTCCAGAATCAACTGATGGAGACCGTCCGGTTGCGGGTGACTGTCAGGGTCGGACCTCCGGGCAACGTTCCCCGCAGTGAGCTTGGAAAGGCCCAACGAGTCTTCGAGCAAACCAGCGACGAAGACCCCCTGGTCTGAGGATGGTCAGCACCTCAGCCAAGAACGCTGAAGGACGACGCCTCGTTGATCTCCCGATTCCTGCTGAA
>Ga0255048_10000871_pt1 | contig 22193 bp, 26 predicted proteins | sample JV7_2_2_MG_FD_183619 | JGI IMG/M metagenome (GOLD analysis project Ga0255048, IMG submission 183619) | Seawater microbial communities from Jervis Inlet, British Columbia, Canada - JV7_2_2 | ecosystem: Environmental > Aquatic > Marine > Inlet | place: Canada: British Columbia | collected 2016-10-06
AGATAATCCTGTAATAACTACACATTCTATTTTGGGAACCATGTAAATTGTTCTGACCCAGAACTTGCCATCAAATTTTTCTACCCTTTTGTCAAGAGAGTGGAAAATATAGGCAAACCTGATTGCACCTATGTCTTCCTTCAATCCCCCAGTAAAATATGAAACCACCTCAGTGGCCATCTCTTCAGAGTGGAGTTCGGTGGATTTTAAAGGGAAGTATCTTCTCATACCCCTTTTGTGCTCTTTGAGGATTGAACTATCCATTAATTTATCAAGAATCTTGTTCATGATGTATAAATTTTTTAAATTAAACAATACCAATACAATCTATGTGTACTGGTGAAAAAAGAGTGGTCAAATGTAAGGCAAGACCAGACCTCCAAATCTTTTAACCAACCTTCAGTAGCCACAGGGTTTCATCCCCGCATAACGTGACTACTTAAATTGGCAAGACCCTGCAACCCCATCCAACACCACATGATGATGGATAGTGTAAGACTTGCGTCCTACTTTCTACCTTTTCTGGCAGTTGGGGTTTTTTTCTTAAGCAGGTTTGGGAAACACCCTTCGGTGAGTGTTTCAGATTGAGGAGAGACTATGTAAACAATAGTCATTTCCTCTGTCTTCTGTATTTGTTCAGACTGGATATAGTCTGCAACAAACTGCTTATATGCTTTATCATCACTCATGATAAAATAATTTATGTGTTTCCTAAAAAGAATAAACCACCATGTTGCTGGAAACACAGTAACACAGCATGGTGGTGTTTGATTAATATATTAGGTAATCATGATACATTATATGATTGTCACCCACAAAACTAAATTGCTTTATAGACTTCAAATTATAATCACCTTCTACCTGATAGAGAGTGTCTACCTTTCTGCCGTCTAATGTGACAACATCAGCAGTTAGAGTACCATTTTCTTGACCCCAGTTTTCAATAGCTAGAGCTGTAGTTTTTATAACATATTTTTTTCCTTCTTCTTCCATTCTAAGATGTTGGAAGTTGATATAAATATCTCCTTCCCGATATGATGTAATCAAATAATTATCACAACACCTTTTTTCTGTAATAGTGTGTGCGGGAAAGTCTTCATAAGACTCCCCATCTTGTTTAGCTTTAAGCAAAATTTTATAAATGTTAAAAAGCTCTTCTGAGCTTTCTTCTTTCCAAAACCTGTTCTTACCATACATCTCAATAACTGCCCACTCAATTGAGTGTTGATTATATAACCACCGACTTTCTTCATAACTGAAATATAATTCAAAGCAACTTTTCATATGCCCAATAGTATGACTTGGGTTAGAAAATTCTGAGAATTCAGCAATTAGAAATCTAGTATTGTTGTTAGAAGTTTTAGAAAATACTTTTAAATTATTCATAGTTAATTTGGTTTGTACTACCATACCCTATGAAGTATGGCAGGAGTTTAAGTAATAAATAGAACCCACAGCCCGACTTGAACAGGCAGCACACCTATAGCAGTGGTGTGGGTTATTCTTAGGCTACCAACTTAAAGTTCATACCGTCCCAATGTATGAACTTTCCGTTGAAGTAGAACACCTGATAGGTGTAGGTTGCCCCACCACCTGAGCGTTCTAACAACTCAGTAGAAATGGGCTGTAATCCACCCATTCTAGCTTTGTGGAAGCCATCCCACAAAGCCTTAAGAAATTTCTTCTTATCCATAATAATATATATTTAGGATTAAAGATTCCTATCAACACCAAGCCCTGATAGTATAGGCTTTCCTCCTACAAGCACTTACATCTTGATTCTCGGAGGACTGTAGAACCACCCAAGGGTTTTGCTCCCCTGCAAGTCAGCATCTAGCTGAGGTGGTTAAGGTTTAGAAGTCTATGGTGTCTACACAGACTTCTAAAGATTTTGTAGAAAATGGTTTAGTGTCTGGTAGATATAGTGTATCTATCTGCCAATGAGGACCAAAAGCCCTGTTGGCAGCAGATAACTCAATCTTATTCATAGAAAAGACCACAGTTGGCTGTGGCCAATGCAGATTAGGCTCATGCGCCTGCATTCCTACAGACACAATAGAACCAAATTTTGCAACCCACCCCTTAGAGGTAAGCTGCAAATTGCTACAGTCTACTGATGTGCCACATTTCTTTGTGGCATATGTAGACATTCCTACTAATACTTTCATAACAATAAGGTTTTGTATCCCCTTATACACATGTACAAGAGGATAGATTAAATAATAATTTAACATAGATAGACAGGTTCAGAACCAGAGACTTCCTTTGTCTCTGTGCTCCCTTCCATCACAAGCACACACACATGCTAAGTACTTGTGCAAGACACAAGACTCTATGTATGCCCACTGACAGAAAAAAAACACTGTCTATCTGCACCAGGTCCGCATGCTCTTCAGCATGGGGGGACCCACTACAAATTTTTTTACCGGGGATTAATTAATAGAATCCCCCACAGATTTCAACACATGCATTTGGGGGCATGTACATTTCATGGCTTGCATTATGTGGTATTCATATAAATAGTTTAGAGGGTTTGTGATATTGTTATTAAAGTGATATATTTGTTAAAAATAAAGTTATGGCAAAAAGGAAGAGTATACGTGTTAGTGCAGAGGAGGCAGAGGAGATTATGCGTGAGGCATATGACAATAGTTACAGGTTATTGATGGGGGAGGTTAGTTACAGGGGATTAGAGCGGGAGTGCAAGGAGAGGGATGCAGATATGTATTTAACATATTACAGTGACGAGGGTGCTACATTGGAGGAGGTTGAGGAAATGTTAGAGTGGTATGAGAGCAAGGAGTGGTATGAGAGGTGTGGTGTTATAAAGAGGTATATAGAGAGGAAGTTTAAGAAAGGTTAATAAACTTTTGGAGTTTAGATTTAAATTAATTATATTTGAGATATTAAATAACAAAATAAGTTTATTATGGAAAGCACACAGGTTGAAGAAGAAGTAAAGGAGTTAAGCAAGGAGGAGTTAAAGGAGCGGCGGGAGAAGGTTACTGCATATTATGAGGATCACATTCCACATTTGAAGGTACAGTTAGAGTATGAGCAGTTATTGACAGAGATAGAGGAAAACCGTGCAAAGCGTGCACAGGCACAGAAGTTTTTGGCACAGATCATGGCACCTGAAGAAAAGGCATAATTACCGTGGGGGTAGTTATTTTTGCATAGTTAGGGGTGGGGAGTATTTCTTCACCCTTTTTTTTTAAAATGTAATTATGGAGACATTAAAGGTGGGTTCAAAGGGTATTAATGTAGTTAAGTTGCAGATTATTTTGAAGTTGAAGCAAGATGGTTTGTTTGGCAGGAAGACAGAGGCAGCTGTAAAGAATTTTCAGATGTACCGGGAGTTGAAGGCAGATGGTATAGTTGGTATGGAGACATGGGCAAGTTTGTTATCACATGTTGGTCCTATAGAGGCAATAGATCAGGATTCAGATTTGCAATATTTTGAGACAAATTATAATCAGCGTATAGAGAAGTATTATTTACCAAAGGGTGAGTATGTTGAGCATAAGTATGATAACAGGTATTGTTTTTTGCATCATACTGCAGGGAGGGAAAATCCTTATAGGGTTATAGATTCCTGGGGTAGGGATAGTAGGGGGAGAGTAGGTACTGAATTTGTGCTGGGGGGAGTGAGTCATACCACGGGGAATTCAGATAATGATGGAATTATGGTTCAGGCATTTCCTGAGGGGAATCATGCCTGGCATTTGGGGAAGACTGGTTCAGGATTAATGAATAAGGCTAGTGTTGGTATAGAGATATGTTCTATGGGTTATTTGGATAGTAATTATAGGACTTATGTTAATAGTAGGTGTTTAGCATCACAGGTGTGTAAGTTGGTAGAACCTTTTAAGGGTAGGATATTCTGGCATAAGTATTCTGACCGTCAGTTAGAAGAGATAGAGAAATGGATTAAGTATATAGGGGAGAGGGATCAGATAGATATGCGTTTGGGTTTGAAGCAATGGATTAAGAAGTATGGTCCTTCAAAGGCTTTTGATTTTCAGGAGGATGCTTATTATGGTAAGGTTGAAGGGTTGCTGACACACACAAATGTCAGGAAAGATAAATATGATTGTTTCCCGGATCCTGGTCTGGTGGATGTAATCATGAGTTTATAGGGCAGGCTTGGTATTAATTTATTAATAATCATATCGGGGTTTGATGGTTCTTTAATGTCAGCCTGTCTTTAAGATATAGGGAAGGGGAGAAACTATTTTTACTTAATTTTATTATTTAATAATGGGTTAGAGTTTGTTGAGACTAAATTAAACTGCCCCCTTCTCTTTTTAAAATTTAAAACATGACAAAAGTAAGTAAGGTAGACAAGAAGGTTAGGTCAACAAGAGACAAAGTTATAAAGTATCAGATATTAACATATTGTTTTTTTAAAAACATCAAGGTTAGCACTACTGAGCTTGAGCTGTTAACAGAGCTATCCAAGAATAATGGTATAGAGGTAAATGAGCTGTGTCAGCAATTATCTGTTAAAAGTGTGTATAGAACTAAGCAGTCGGCCAGGAATGCCATAACAAAAGCAGAGAAAAAGACGTTAATAATAAAGAATGGTGATGCCAGAAAGAAGAGGGTTTATATATCTGAAGATTTAAACATTCAGATAGATGGTATTATATTTTTAGATATAAAAGTATTGGGAGAATGAATCCAAAGAAGTCCAGTAAGTATAAAGAGGGTATAGCAAAGGAATTGGGTGTTCATGAAGATGTGGTAGATGCCTTTATAGGGTTTTACTATGATAAGGTCAGGCAGTCATTGTCGGATTTAGTTTACCCTAAAGTATATTTGCATAACTTAGGGACTTTTGATTTAAGAAGGAGGAAGTTAGAACAAAACATAACCAGGCAAAAAGATATACTGGGAAATTTAAAGAAGAGAACATATTATGGTTATGAGCAAAGCATGGTAATCCAGGGAAGAATAGAGCTGTTTGAGAGAGCTTTAAAAGATATGAACAAAATATTAGAAGAAAAGAAAAAGTTTAAAAATGGATCTAAATAAATATTTAGGGGCTTTCAAGAGCAGGAGGCAGATTCTTGAGGGTATTAAGAATAGGATATTTAAGAAGGAGCATGTGGAGGCAGAGGCTGCAAAGAGATGGGCAAAGTGTAAGCAATGTCCAAGTTTGGATGTCAAAGGTTCTAAATGCATGGCTGCCGGAACACAACCTTGTTGCAGTGAATGTGGTTGTGCTCTATCTCTAAAAACAAGATCCTTGTCTTCTGACTGTCCTTTAGGAAAGTGGGGGGCTTTAATGGATGAAGATTTAGAGGAAAAGCTTATGATAGAGTTAACAACTGAAAATAAAGATTAATGGGATTAATATTTATAGAAAAGGGTCACAAGTATGAAAGCCAGGATGGTATCATCTGGACATCTGTTACATCTTTTATATCTAAGCTTAAATCTTCTTTTGACAAAAAGGGGGTGGCAAAAAAATGCTCAACAAAAAAAGGTTCTAAATGGTATGGCTTAGATCCTCAGGTGGTAATGAACATTTGGGAGGGAGAAACACAAAGAGCTATAGACCTGGGAAACTGGTATCATAATCAAAGAGAAACAGATATTTTAGATTTTAAAACCATTGAAAGAGAAGGTGTTAACCTACCAATTATTAAACCTATAATTGAAGATGGTATAAAACAAGCTCCTAAGCAAAAGCTGATAGATGGTGTATATCCTGAACATTTTGTTTATTTGAAGTCTGCTGGATTGTGTGGGCAGGCAGACCTTGTAGAAATTGTTAATGGAAATATAAACATCACAGACTACAAGACCAATAAAGAGATTAAAGAAAAGAGTTTTGTGAACTGGGAAGGAATATCTTCTAAGATGTATATTCCTGTAAACCATTTGGATGATTGTAATCTAAACCATTATAATTTACAAATGAGTATATATGCTTATATAATTAAAAAGCATAATCCTAAATTGAAAGTTGGAGCATTAAAAATACAACATGTAAAGTTTGAATCAGAAAGTCAGGATGAGTATGGATACCCGGTAACAAAGTATGTAAATGGAGATCCTGTGATTAAAGAAATAAAAATGTATAATCTTCCATATTTAAAAGAAGAGGTTACCAACTTAATAATGTGGATTAAAGACCAGAGACCATGAGGGTTGAAATATTTAGCATATTAGATTATTATGGCAATAAAAATAATGGCTCTGAAATGCTCCCTCTTTATTTGGAGCATTACACTAATAGTTTCCCAGAGTCTAAAATAAATATTTACATGTCTAACTACCCAAAAAATTATAATGGGTATGAAGTTCCTCTGCTGAATAAATATGGGTGTAATATTGATATTATAGAATTAGACAAAACAGAAAAATATTATGATTATAGATTAACAAAAGAAGTGAGAAACTATTTAAAAAAAGAAAAGGAATTTAGAGATAGTGTTTGGAAGGAGTCTAAAGCTGATTGGGTTATATTGTGTGACATAGATGAAATTTTGATGATATCAGATGATGAGTTAAAAAATGAAGATGATGATATTATACAGTTTGAGGGATACTACATGAAAAGGTATAATAAAAAATCTAAGTTTAATCAATTAACTTATGGGTTTTATGCTACTGTTTATGATAAGCCATGTATTTTTAGACCCAGTATAAAAGAAATGAATTTTAGCCTTGGTCAACATTCTTGTAAACCCACTACAAAAAAAATAAAAAAAAGCAATTATAAGCTATTGCACTATAGAAAAAAATTTTTTGATTTATCACCTATTTCAAGAAATATACCAAAAATTGAGTTGGTACGAACAGATATTAAAAAAGAAGTTGATGATAATTATATAACCTTATCTTTCTTTCAATCAAATATATTAATAGATGATAAATACGTTAATAAGAAAATAAACATAAGCAAGGAAGGCATATGGATTGATAATGTTTTAGAGGAACATCATTATACTGATTATCAATTATGTGAAGAGTTAGTAAAGTTTTTAAATGAAGAAAATGCTCAGTCTATTGTAGATTTTGGTTGTGGTCTTGGTAGTTATGTTAATTGTTTTAGAGAAAATAATATAGAGGCAGATGGTTATGATGGCAATCCAAGAACTAATATGCACAATAAATATTGTAATACTCTTGATTTATCAAAACCAATTAATATTAAAAAATATAATTGGGTAATGAGCTTTGAAGTGGGGGAGCACATACCTAAAGAATGCGAAGATGTGTTTATAGATAATATGCACAGAAGCAATAAAGATGGAATTATTTTAACATGGGCACCAATTGGACAGCCTGGTTTTGGGCATATAAATTGTCAAGATATAAATTATATAATAAATAAAATAACAAAATTAGGTTATACCTTAGATGTAAAACAAACAAATGAGTTAAGAGAGTCATGTGAGTTGCCATGGATAGGTTTAACGTTAATAGTATTAAGAAAAAATAAATAAAATGTTAATTAAATTATTTGATATACAGAATGAGAAAGTTGTACCTACAGAACATTGCTACACCTTAAAATTTCTTAAAGATATCATGGAAGCATTTCCTGATACATATTTAAATGTATATCAGTATCTGTTTTATATGACCTGTCCAAACCCGGATATGAATCCATTTTTTAATTTAAGGGAGCATGAAAAAGAAGATTTGATCCTTGAAGAGATAAACATGGAAGAATCTACAGAAGATGAGCTTATCCAGGAAGCATTATATAAATGTGAAAAGCTTTATCAAACTCCTACCTATAGAGCATATAAAGGAATAAAAGGAATGATGGATAAGTTGGCAAAATACATGGAGACAACACCTATAGAGCATGGAAGGGATGGAAACATAAACGCTCTTATAAATGCAGCGTCTAAATTTGAAAATATCAGAAACTCTTACAAAGGTGCATTTAATGATATGAAAAAAGAGCAGCAAAGTGTTGTAAGGGGTGGGCAGGGATTAGCATATGATCAATTATAAAAACAAATACTATGAAAATTAGACCATTAGGCAGTAAGGTGCTACTGAAAGAAAAAGAAGCACCAAAGTTTTTTAAAGGAACAGGAATCTTAATACCTCAGACAGCACAAGACAAAGAGTACATGGGGTATGTTGTTAAAAAAGGTAAGAATGTAGCAAATGTAGAAGAAGGTGACCTTGTTAAATATGCAAAGCATATACAGATTATAGAAATGGAGCATGAAGGAGAAGACCACTTTCTTATTGATGAAAAAGATATACACGCAATAATTGAAGATGATTAGTATACCAACACACAAGGATGGCAATTGGCAAACTACTGAATTTAGTGACGAATCAGAGTTTGCCATTTTTATTTTAGGTTTGTTTAAAGAGCCTGGTAACTACGAATTTGATGATACCTCATTTTTGTTTAATGAACAAGCCAGGGCTTTTAATAAACAGAAATTTTATTGCAAGAGCCCATTCAGATCTAAAGACTTTATAAAGTACTGGGAAGAAGAAAAGAATAAGTGCAGGAAAGGGGTGCTTTATATAAATAAAGATAAATCCTGGTTTATCACCAGGGATTATTATATGTGGCTAAACTTCCTTCCTATATATGACAAGGAAGAAAAGAAGTATGGTTTTGCAAAAGTTAGAGATGCCCAATATCATATGGCTTTGTATGAATTGCTTGCAGAGTTAAATAATGAACACGCAGCCATTTTAAAGAAAAGGCAGATAGCTTCTTCCTATTTTCATATGGCAAAACTTTTAAATCAATATTGGTTTGAAGAAGGATCTGTATGTAAAATAGGAGCAAGCCTTAAAGATTATATTAATGATAAAGGATCCTGGAAATTTTTGCAAGAATATAGAGATTTCCTAAATGAACACACTGCATGGTATAGACCAAGTAATCCTGAAAAGGTTTTGTTATGGCAGCAACAGATTGAAGTAAGAATAGGTAATAGAAAAACAAATAAAGGATTAAAATCTAAAATCCAAGGTGCGTCTTTTGAAAAAAACCCCACTACAGGAGTAGGTGGACCTACAACATACTTTTTTCATGAGGAGGCAGGCATTGCTCCTAAGATGGATAAAACATATGAGTATCTACGTCCTGCAATGTCATCCGGTATGATGACAACAGGTATGTTTATAGCCGCAGGTTCTGTAGGTGACTTAGACCAGTGTAAGCCTCTAAAGGAAATGATTCTACATCCTAAAGCAAATGGTATAAGAGGTGTTGAGACAGATTTAATAGATGAAGATGGCAGAATAGGTATAGCTGGATTATTTATTCCTGAGCAGTGGTCCATGCCTCCATTTATAGATGATTATGGAAACTCTTTAATTCAAAAAGCATTAGACGCTATATATAAAGAAAGAGCACAATGGAAAATTGATTTAAAGCCAGAGCAGTATCAACTAAGGATTTCACAGAAACCTACAAACATTGCTGAAGCTTTTGCGTATAGAAAAGAAAGCATCTTTCCTCAGGGAATAATATCCAGGCAATTAAAAAAGATAGATGATAAAGAATATAGTTACGAACATATTGAGCTTGATAGAACTCAAGATGGCATCCAGGCAAAAAGATCTAAAAAGATTCCTATAAGCACTTTTCCTATAAACAGAAAGCTCCAGGACAAGTCCGGATGTCTTATTGTGTGGGAAAGGCCAATAAAAAATCCGGGGTTTGGAATGTATTATGCAGGTGTTGACCCTGTTTCTGAAGGAAAAACTACAACTTCTGATTCTTTATGTAGTATCTTTGTATATAAGAACCCTGTAGAAGTTATTAGAGAAACCATAGAAGGAGTGGAACATATTATAGAACAAGATAAAATTGTTGCAGCCTGGTGTGGAAGATATGATGATATTAATAAAACACATAAACAACTTGAGTTAATAATAGAATGGTATAATGCATGGACTGTTGTAGAGAATAATATATCTTTATTTATACAGTATATGATTGCTAAGAGGAAACAAAGATACCTTGTTCCTAAGAATCAGATATTATTTTTAAAAGATTTAGGATCAAATAAAAGTGTATTCTCAGATTATGGATGGAAAAATACCGGGGTTCTATTTAAAAACCATTTAATATCTTATGCTATAGAGTTTTTAAGAGAAGAGATAGATGAAGAGTTTGACAAAGACGGAAATAGTATAAGTTGCACTTTAGGAATAGAAAGAATTCCTGATCCCATGTTATTAAAAGAAATGATAGCATATCAACCAGGGGTAAACGTAGATAGACTTGTGGCTTTTGCATCACTAATAGCATTTGCTAAAGTACAGCAATCAAACAGGGGTTTTGCAAAAAGAAAAGAAAGTGAATTAGACAATAAGTTTGACAATTCAAAAAATTTATATAAATTAAAATACAGCCCATTTAGAAATATAGGAAAAAATAAAGTTGTAAATGGGAAGAAGTTTAAAAAGTCAGCTTTTAAAAATCTTAAATAATGAGAGTATTTAACGCATTACAGATAAAGAAAGGAGCAAAGGCAGAAGGGTATCCTACCTCTTCAAGCCTTACGCAACCATTGCAGTTCTTACCAAAGAAAAAAAAAGATGATGATTGGTATGCATGGAATATGGATTGGCTTGAACTCCAGGGATTAGAATTTATAAGGTTAAATTCCAGAAGATTGCTAAAAAACTACAAACTTGCAAAAGGGATTATAGATAAAACAGATTACATTATAGAAGAAGATAATGATATGAGAGATCTTGTAGATGTTCTCACAAAAGAAGATGAATCTGCTTTGGAGCTAAAGTTTTACCCCATCATACCAAATGTTATTAATGTTCTGTCAGGTGAATTTTCTAAAAGGTTCTCTAAAGTGCAATTCAGAGCTGTTGATGACCTCTCATATAATGAGATGCTTGAGCAAAAAAGAGCAATGATTGAAGAAAACCTTCTTGCCGATGCTGAGAAAAAGCTTATCATGAAAATGATAGAAATGGGAATGGACCCAAGTAGTGAAGAAGCACAACAGCAATTAAACCCTGAAGCCATAAAAAGCTTACCTGAAATTGAAGATTTCTTTTCTAAAGACTACAGGTCATTAATAGAAGAATGGGCCTCACATCAATTAAATGTTGATGATGAAAGATTTAAAATGCAAGAGATTGAAGAAAGAGCTTTCCGTGATATGCTGATTACAGACAGGGAGTTTTGGCACTTTAGAATGCTTGAAGATGATTATGACCTGGAGCTCTGGAATCCAGTATTAACATTCTACCAGAAATCTCCGGACACAAGATATATATCAGACTCAAACTTTGTAGGGAAGCTAGATCTTATGACCTCATCAGATGTCATAGATAGATATGGATATTTAATGAATCAGGATCAGTTAGAATCTCTACAAAAAATATATCCTGCAAAATCTGCTCTGTATCAAGTTAATGGATACCAAAACGATGGTTCATATTATGATGCTAGTAAATCTCATGAGTGGAACACAAACATGCCAGGTCTTGCTTACAGAAGATTTGTAAGCAATTGGTCTAATGATCCAGCTAAAGGAGGAGATGTTATCTCAGCAATTTTAAATGAGAGTGATGATCTAAAACTTTGGGGAGAAGGAGATTTAATGAGAGTTGCCACATGTTATTGGAAAACTCAAAGAAAAATAGGTCATCTAACAAGAGTAAAAGAAGATGGAGAAGTAATCCAGGAAATAATAGATGAAAGTTATAGAGTTACAGAAAAACCTATTTATGATACATCTATATTTAGAAATAAAACAAAAGAGAATCTACTTCAGGGAGAACATATAGATTGGATATGGATAAATGAAGTATGTGGAGGAGTAAAAATTGGGCCAAACCTACCAGCAAACTGGAGGTCTAATATGGGTAATAATATTAATCCTATTTACTTAGGTGTTAATAGAAAAAAGCCAGGTAGGGTGCCGTTTCAATTTAAAGGTTCTAAAACTCTATATGGCTGTAAGCTTCCTGTGGAAGGAAGAGTGTTTTCTGACAGAAATACAAAGTCAGTTGCTCTTGTAGATTTAATGAAGGCATATCAGGTTGGATATAATTTAGTCAATAATCAGATTGCAGATATACTTATTGATGAGCTAGGAACAGTAATTATGTTTGACCAAAATGCTTTACCAAGACATTCAATGGGTGAAGATTGGGGAAAAGGAAATTATGCTAAAGCATATGTGGCAATGAAAGATTTTCAAATGCTTCCTTTAGATACATCTATTACAAACACAGAAAATGCCACTAATTTTAATCATTATCAAGTTTTAAACATGGAGCAATCTCAAAGATTGATGTCCAGAATACAGCTTGCTAATTATTTTAAACAGCAAGCATTTGAAGCAATAGGAGTAAACCCACAAAGATTAGGAGCTCCAATAGGTCAACAAACAGCCACTGGTGTTACTCAGGCTCTTAATCAATCTTATGCACAAACAGAAATATACTTCACTCAGCATTCAGATAATCTAATGCCGAGGATACATCAAATGAGAACAGACTTGGCTCAGTTTTATCACAGTACAAACCCCAGTGTAAGATTATCCTACACTACAACAGAAGCAGAAAATGTTAATTTTATAATTAATGGCACAGATCTTCTTCTTAGGGATTTTAATGTTTTTGCTACAACAAGAACAAATCATAGGTCAATTTTAGATCAGCTTAAACAGTTGTCAATGACAAACAATACATCCGGAGCATCTATATATGATTTAGGAAATATTATAAAAGCAGATTCTATTGCTGAGGTTACAGACATATTAAAAGACGCAGAAGCTAAACAGCAAGCTCAAAGACAACAAGAAATGCAACAGCAACAACAAATGCAACAAGAGCAAATACAAGCTAAGATGCAGGAGGAGCAAATGAAATTGCAGTTTGAAGCTCAGGAAAATGATAAAGAAAGACAAAAAGATATTACTGTTGCAGAAATTAGAGCTGCAGGTTATGGAGCAATGCAAGACATAAATGAAAATAAACAATCTGACTATATGGATGCAATGAAAGACATCCGTGAAACTACAAAATATAGAGAGCAGATGGATATGAAAAGAGAGCAAAATATTAACAAAAATTCTATAGATAAACAAAAGATTGAAATTGAAAGAGAAAGGCTTCAAACACAAAAGGATGTAGCAAATAAAAACCTAGAGATAGCCAGAGAGAATAAAAATAAATATGACGTAGAAGCAAAAAAGAAGAAAAAAGATAAATGAAGTTAACGGCTACACATATTATATTCATTGTGCAATCAGTTTTTATACTGATATTATTTTTAGTGGTAGTATTTAGAAAACCACCCTCACCAACGGTAGTGGACTATAATAAAATAAAATCTCAAATAGAAGAATCTATAAATACGCTTAAATCTGAATTTGATTCTCTTAGTGGAGAAAATACACTCCTTTATAGAAAGATGGATTCTTTAAAATATCAAATGCCGGATAATAAGAAAAGCCTAGATAAGATTAACAGAGAAATAAAAAGATTAAATGAAACATATATTATTAGTAATTATAGGGATAGTTCTGATGCTGCCCTCATCCGCAGACTGTCAGGAGGATAAAGTTCTGATTGAAAGAGATGTGCTTATAAGAATAGCATCTCAACTGGATAGTTTTGAGGTTCTAAAAAAATTAGAGATTGAATATCTTTCTTTTAAAGACTCTTGTATTATACTAACAAATACTCAAATGGAGTATATAGGAACACAGGATATGTTAATCTTTAATAAGAGTAAACAAATAGAAAATTTACAAGATTCAGAAAGTGAGTACAAGGGATTAGTTGATATTAATGAAAATCTTGTAAAAGTATATCAGAAAAAAGCTAAAATTGGAAGACGTAATACTGTTATTAGTCTTGTAGGAGGAGGGGTTTTTACACTAGGATTAACAACAGCTTTAATTATAAGTATAATTCAATAAAAGCAGGTATTGGAGATTTTAAATCTATTCTTGGTAGGAAGGTTATTTTTCTCCTTTATCTGCTTAATGAAATAAAAGATAAAAAATCTAGCTATATACTGCAAAGATTAATAAATTTAATATAAACCTTAGAAAGTTTTAAGTATAAATATTGCGTATATTAACATAACAAATAACAAAAACCAACAACAATGAGTGAAGTAACAGAAAAAATTGAGACTAAAACAGAAACAGTAAACATTGACATAGATGAAATTTTTAACGGAGCACCTTCTGCTGAAGGAATAACATTACCGGAAAGTGAACCTCAAAAACAAAACATCTTTAAGCAAAGAGAAAGTGTTGATATGTCTTTTTCTGAACCTGATGACTTGTCAAAAGAAGTAAAAGAGGAGTCTGTAGAAGAACCTGTAGAAGAACAGCCAAAAGAAGAAGCAAATGAGTTATTAGATAATATTGATGAAGAAAGAGAAGAAGATTTTCAATCTCCGGTAAATAGAAAAAGTACATCATATATTTTTCAAAAACTTATAGAAAAAGACAAGATAGTCCCTTTTGATGATAATAAATCACTAGATGATTATACTGCTAAAGATTGGGAGGAATTAATAGAAGCAAATTTTGAAGAAGTTGCTAATAAGGTTAGAAGAGAAACTCCTAAGCAGTTTTTTGAAAGCTTACCTCAAGAACTTCAGATAGCTGCAAGATATGTAGCAGAAGGAGGTGAAGACATGAAAGGCTTATTTCAAACATTAGCGGCTGTAGAAGAAACCAGATCTTTAGATATAAAAAATGAAAAAGATCAACATGTTATAATTAGTGATTATTTGCAATCTACAGGATATGGGACTATAGAAGAGATAGAAGAAGAAATAGAAATATGGAAAGATTTAGGAAAGCTTGAACAGCAAGCAGCTAAATTTAAACCTAAGTTAGATAAGATGCAAGAAAAAGTTGTTGCAAGAAAACTTCAAGAACAGCAAATGAGACAGCAGCAACAGGAAAATGCATCAAAACAATATATGTCTAATGTATATCATACATTAAAAGATGGAAATTTAGGAGACATTAGGCTAAATAAAAAGACTCAATCTATGCTTTATAATGGATTGGTATCTCCAAGCTTTCCATCTGTAAGTGGTAAAAACACTAACCTGTTAGGTCATTTGCTTGAAAAATATCAATTTGTTGAACCAAATTATACTATAATTGCAGAAGCTTTATGGTTGCTTTCAGATCCTGCTGGATATAAATCTAAGATTATGGAAAAAGGAGCACAACAATCAGTGGAGAAAACAGTGAGAAAACTTAAGACAGAACAATCAAATAATACTGGATCTTCTTTGGGTATTCAAAAAGCAGAGGAAGAAAACAATAGAGTATCAAGAAAAAGAAAGATCCCTAGATCTAACAATATATTTAAAAGATTTTAAACATTTATTAAATTCAATCAATAATTAATTATGGCAACTCCAGTATTAAACAATGGAATTTTCCTTAGAGATACAAGCTATAAAGCGAGTTCACATGTTGATTCATATCACTTAACACAAATGTTAGGAAACACAGAACCTATGGATATGGGACCTGTAGACATTTGGGCTATGACACAAAAAGTAGAAATGCCTTTGTATCAAATGGCTTCTTTTGGTGGTAAGAATACAATTTTTGTAGACAACGCCAGAGGTGAGTATAAGTGGCAAACTCCTATTGCGCAAGACCTACCATACATTGTAGGTGACATTGAACCAGGTAATACTACAAAAGGTATTGACGGTCAAACATTTCAAATTAAATTGTCTAAAAGAACATTTGGGCATGGTGACATCATTACGTATGATAAATATAATGGCCTTGAGCTTTATATTACTGCTGATGATATTATCCCCGCAGGTGATGGGTCTATTTATACAGTCCAGCTTGTAAACAATGATAGTTCTGCTACATTAGACAATGCTTATCTAGCATCTGGAACTAAATTCTTCCGTAAAGGTTCTGCCAGGGGAGAATACGGTGAAAGATTCTCTGACATTGAAACAGGTTCTGGCTTTAGAGAATTCTACAACTATGTAGGTGGTGCTGAAGCTCATGTTCATTATTCTATTTCTAGCCGTGCTGACCTTATGATTAAAGGTGGTCTTAATGCCGATGGCACAGTACCAGTAACAGAAATTTGGAGAAACTTTAATCAAGACCAGGGGAATCCTTCTGTTTCTTCTATTGAAGATCTTGTTCAAGGGATGGGCAAAGCAGGAGCAAGACAAGCTTTTGAAGACGGTTCTTTATCAAGAACTTTCTTAACAAACCTTGAAGCTGCTCACCTTTCTAAAATTGCTAATGATATTGAAACTTACCTCATGTGGGGTAAAGGTGGTAGAATTAAGCAAGATGGTCCTGATGATATCAGACTTTCTGTAGGTCTTTGGTCACAGCTTGATAACTCTTTCAAAAGAGTTTATAACAAATCTACTTTTAACCTTGATATGTTCAAATCTGAACTTTATAATTTCTACCAAGGTAAAGTTGAGTTTAAAGGCCCGGATCCACAAAGACAGCTTATTGTACAAACCGGTATTGGTGGTATGCAGCTGATTAACAAAGCTATTGCTGATGAAGTATATGGTTCAGGTCTTGTACAAAATGCCACTGAAATTGGAGCTGTATCTGGAAAAGGTATGGATCTTGACTTTGGATTTGCATATACAAGCTTTACAATTCCTTTCTTAGCAAATGTTAAGTTTGTTCTCAACCCTGCATTTGATAACCTCCATACAAATGATATTGAGAATCCTCTTATTGATGGAAGACCTCTAAGTTCATTTAGCTTTGTCATTTTTGATGTAACAGATGAAGGCAATGATAACATCTTCTTGTTGAAACTTAACTGGGACAACCAATTAAAATGGTTCTATCAAAATGGAACTATGGACTATATGGGAAGAACTCAAGGGTTTGCATCTACCGGAAACTTCAACGGCTATAGAGTATTTATGACTCAAACTATGCCAGCGATTTGGGTGAAAGATCCAACTAAAGTTTTGAAAATTGTTATGAGAAATCCTGTAACAGGAGGCTCATTCTAATAGTATACTTTAAGGGAGGGGCTAACACCTCTCCCATTTTTTGATTTTAAAATAAAAGATATGTCTATTTATAAAAAAGCTCCGTTTAAAAAAACCACAGAATTCACCAACAGTGATGTCTCTAAGATAATTGCATCAAAGAAAGTGGGGAAAGATATTTTGTCTAGAGATCACTTAGATAATGCTGCTGCAAAAACAGCAGGGTTAATAGATGGCGATATTTATCATACAGCAGGATTTATTAAAGTAGTTTATACATAATATTAAATAAAAACCAACAAAAATGAGTGATTACACAATTGTAGAAAAGTACCAACAAGGTAAAGATACAACCGTTGCTATTAAGCCATATTTTAATCCTGATAAAGATAATATGGGATTGCAAAATTATGGGATGGCTTTACATGACGGTGTTTGGCACCAAGAAAGTTTAGCATGTTTAGAAATGAATGGTGTAAAAAGATATGTGACAGGGCTTAATGAATTTGCTCCAGAAGTTAAATTATTGCCTCCTGGAGAAAAAGAAATAAAAATAAAAGAAATAAGAAGAGTTGTAGCACAGCTTGAGCAAGAATTAGCAGCTAATGTTATTGATCTTGAAGATAAAGAATTCTGGAACAAAGTTTCTTTGCTTAGACCTGACAATGATAAATTTTGGTCAAGAATAGAATTAAGATGTGGTAATGACCCTGTGTATCTTGATCCTGTAAAAGACCCATATGACTTAATCAAAATTTATGCTATTAACGCTGGCGGGTTTTCTATAGTAGCTAAATCTTTAAAAAAAGCTAAACACTCTAATAATAAATATAAATTTTATTTAGATCAGCTAGAAGAAGCAATTAGCACCCGTACTGAATATTCAAAAATAAGAAACAAGGCTTTGTCTCAATTAGAAAGCATGTATAATAAAAATGTTACAAAGCTAATGTATGTGGCTAAATGTGTAGATGTAGAAAGCACTCAATATACCAAATCAACATCTAATGATGTAATCTATGAAAACATGGATTTGTTTATTAATGGTGAGGGAACTGAAAGAAATAAGAAAAAAGCCGCAGAGAAGTTTTTGTCAACAGCAAAAATGACAATGAAGGATTTAAAAATTTCTGCATTGGTTAAAGATGCTTTATACTATAGGTTTATAACAAGAAAGCAAAATGGCTGGATAGAGACTTTAGATACAGCGGTAAAATTAGGGAAGTCTCCTACAGAAGTAGTTGCTTTTTTAAAAAACCCGGAAAATGAAGATTCTTTAGCTCATATAAAAGGCAAAGTAGAACAGTATTGGAATTCTTAAATATTGAAGAATGTTAAATGAAACTTTACAGATAAAGCTAAAACAAAGGCTGAATAAATTGTCAAGCAATGATTTTGACAATATAGAAAACTGGCAAATTCTGGAAGCTTTTAATAAAGCTCAAATAGAATGGGCAAGAAGACAGCTTCATGGTAATAACATCTATAAAGAAGGTGATGAGCTATCTAAAAGAAGAGTTGATGACCTGCAAATATTGTTAGAAGAGTTAGATTTAACAGGTGTGGAAACAGATAGATATCTTGAAACAGATAATTTCCCTGTAGACACATATCTTGAATATAAAAGAGTTAGTACAAAGGCTACTAATGATTGTTGTTCTGATGCACGGTCTATGACTGTTTATTTAGCTGAAGAAGCTAATGTTGAACTTATATATAGAGATGAGTTGAAAAGACCAGACTTTGAATGGAGTGAAACATTCTGTACATTGATTGGTAATACAATTAGGATTTACAGAAGAGACTTCACAATTGTAGAGCCGGTATTGACATTTTATAGAAAACCTAGACTTGTTGAATTTCTTGGAGTTTTAAATCCTTATACTGCTACAACATCAACAGCAGATGTTCTTTGTGAGTTTAAAGATGACATTGTTGAACTTATAATTGATGAGACAGCAGCTTTAATAGCAGGGGATATAGAAAACATGATTCAAATGCAAAGAGAGCAGCAATCTGCTGAAAGAAATAATTAATAATGGAAAGATTATTGAAAAAACAAAACAGCAATTCTTTGCAAAGGCCTAATAGGGTTGATGAGATGACTGCAATGTTAGTTCAGGAATTAATGAATGCTGCAACAAGCTTTCATAAGTTGCATTTAAAAGTCACAGGGCCTGGTTCATATGCTCAGCATAAAGCACTGGGAGAGATATATGAAGTTTTTCCAAAATTTGCAGATGATATTGCAGAGGGTTTTCAAGGTGCCAATGAAGCTATATTACATTGTAATCCAAAGCCTTATGTTTATTTAAATGATGTTGACCATGCGTTAGAATACATGAGAGAAATATATAACGCCATTTCAGAGCTGCAATTAATAATGCCTTATTCTGAAATAACAAATCAACTTGATTTAGTGAAAGATGTAATTAATTCAGTAAAATATAAACTTTTATTTCTGAGTTAAAGAAAAAAGAATTATATTCTTTATATTGTATAGTAATTTATTTTGTAATTAAAAATTTTAAAAAATGGCTTATTTTAATCATGCTTTTTGTAAAAGCTTTTTAGTAACTGATGTTGCTGGCACTCCTGGAATTTTGCCGCAAACATTAATAGCCGGGCAGCTTGGTGCTGCTGATGGCTCTTGGGGAGTTTTAGACCCCACTTCTTTTCCAGCAACTTTAGCTAAAAATATGTTTTATTTAGCACAGGGTAGCTACAGTCCAAGTGATTCAATTGGTACACACGGAGGATATCAAGAGTCTATTAAGACAAAAGGTATCAACCCTAGATATATAACAAGGCTATGGTCTTCAGTATGTCAAAATGCTACTGCATCAACGACTGAGATTTGTGTTGCTTCTAATTGTGCACCATGTGGTGAAAATCTTTTTCTAAGACTTGATGTTAAAGGTTCTCCTGCATTACGCTTTCTGAATCACAATGCTTATGCAATTGGTGATAGCTCAGGTGATGCTGCTGCAAACGGAGGTCCACTTCCAGGACTTTGTTGTGCAGATACTCAGGAATTTCTTGACCCTGCAATGGCTTTAGCGGCTGCCGCTCAAATGGTATTAGCTGATCCAATTATCACCCCATTTGTTCAAGAAGCCGCAGCAGGTGGTATTGTAATTTCAAAAACAAGTGGTGGCCCTGGCGCAGGTGGCCTTGATGCTGCTTCTGTATTAGGTGCTTTAGTGGGTGGTACAACTTATGTTGCAGATAATGGAACAACAACTGGAACAGCTGTTAATGTTGCTACTACTGGTGGTACAGGAGCTGGCTTTACATTAGATATTACAATTGTTGCAGGAGTTGTTACAGTAGCAACAATTAATTCTCCAGGTTCTGGGTATACTAATGGCGATACAGTTACTATTGTTGGTGGTGCATCTGATGCAACTCAGGTTATAACCACTGTTGCTGATACAGCTACTTATACAATCACTCAGGTTCTTAATGGAGGATATACTCCTTCTATTGATCCTGTAGCTGACGGTGTTACTGCCTGTGTTACTTTTGAAGGTGCATATGTTGATACACAGTTTGGAACTTGTTCATTTGATACCAGAGATCATTATGAAATGGAACCTGTGCAAATTACCGGAGCTATTCTTGATGAAACAGGTAATCCATGTAATGATTGTGGTGTTGTTACTTCAATTCCAGGTCAAATGGCACAGACTCATGGAGACACTGTAATAAGACACATTCTTTTACATGAAAGATATCTTCAAAATCCATATCATCAAGGTTCTGCTGATTCTGTAAGAATTAGAGAAATTGAAGGATTTGATGTTATTAAAGCAGCTGTTGCAGCTAATCCTTTTTATAAAACATATTATCTACAACATAGTATTCCAAGGCTTAATAACCCTACTGGAACATTTGATAATGATCAATATGTTTATGAATTCTTTGTTCCTTGTGGTTCTGGAGCAGAAGGTGAAATAGAATTACTGTTTGATCAAATAGCAGCATTATGTGTTGCGTATGGCAATCCAATAACATTTGATACAGATGTAGATCAATTATAATAATAATTAGAAAAGGTGAGAATTTTCTTGCCTTTTCTTTTTCCTTTTAGCTATGGCAGAAAAGCACATTTTAAGTTTAGAGGTTCCACTTAATACAAATTGTGGGTTAATAACTATAACAGACACAAGTGTATATACTACTAACTTGCCTGTTGATTGTCCAGAGTTATTAATAACACCTCCCGGTTACAACTCTCCCATCTTGTTTAAATTACAAGAAGGGTTTTCTATAAATATAACTGCTTGTGATTTAAGCTTGCAGTTAGCTGATTGTGGAAATACTTTAGGAATGATACCAGATGGTGTTTATGTACTTAGGTATAGTGTGTCTCCTAATGATAAAGTATATGTAGAGTACAATCATTTAAGAGTAACCAATATTACAAACTTATATTATCAGGTATTATGCGAGATGAACATAAATGACTGTGAACCACATAGCGAAAGAAAAGATCTAACAAATGAACTTGAGTATATAAAACTTCTTATTGATGCTGCGATATCAAATGTAGAATATTGTAGAAGTCCATCTAAAGGGATGGATTTATATAATTATGCTTATAAAAGATTACATAAAATATCCTGCACATATGGAGCCTGCATATAAAAAACCAACAAAATTATGGCAAACCATTCATTGTGTAGTTATTGCAAAAAGGCAATAACTTGCGGCTGTCAGAAAGCAAGAAATTCAAAAGGAGAGACAGTTCATAAATCCTGCTTAAAGAATTCTAATGTAAAAAAAAAGTAGTAAATAAAAAACTGGACACTTTAACACAGGCAATACAAAAAGCAAATAAAAGGATTATATAATGTTTAGTTTAGAACACAAAATTAATACAGAGCAAAGATTTGCAAATTTGGTATATAAGGATTTTCAAACAAAAAGATTTGGCCTTACACCTTGTTGCGATGTAGAGATTGATGAAATTAAACTAAAGAAATACCTTTGTGATTACCAGGAGCAAAAAGCTCATGATGACAATCTTCTACCTACTGAAGATTTAGACAGAACTATTATAGATTGTGATGACACACCTATAGTCCCAATCCCCACACCACCAGATGACATACCAATAGTAGAACCAACTGAAGCTTGTAGAAGTATTCAAATAAATGGTTTTGACCAGCGTGTATTCCTTGACGGAACTACCAATGCTTATTCATTATTTAATTACCAG
>Ga0255048_10000872_pt1 | contig 22191 bp, 40 predicted proteins | sample JV7_2_2_MG_FD_183619 | JGI IMG/M metagenome (GOLD analysis project Ga0255048, IMG submission 183619) | Seawater microbial communities from Jervis Inlet, British Columbia, Canada - JV7_2_2 | ecosystem: Environmental > Aquatic > Marine > Inlet | place: Canada: British Columbia | collected 2016-10-06
CTTCGATAAAGTAATCCTGTCCTAAGACATCACCACTACCTATAGCTATACTTTCAGAAACAAACATAGTGTAATTATCTTCTGAGCTTGTCAATCCACTTATATTAAAGTCGTAGCCTTTTATATTTATACCTCCTATTGGTATGGTTATCTGATTAGATCCCATGTCAATAATACCGTCAAGAAAATACTCTTTAGTACTATCTATTACACCTCCTAGCGTAGAGTCTGCATTTTCTTGAGTTACAAGTATTCTGTTAACTAATTCATAAGGACTAGTTCCTCCTTCAAACATAACCCAAGAGTTACCGTCATAGTATTTAGGTTTGTTTATTGTAACGTCATACGCTATAGCTCCTTCCTTGCTGAATATCTCATCGTCATCAAACTGAACTGCTGATATATCATCAGGAACTACTCTGTAGCTAGTATTCTTTATTTCTTTTTCTGTGTTTTCATGTGTTACATTTCCAACACCCTCTCCACTTGGGAACGGATCGTTGCTTTCATGTGGTGTACTCGTGTTTCTTTCCATAGCTTTTTGTTTTATTCTGTTTTTCTGTTGTCCCACCTAGCTTTGTAGCCTCTGATGTCATAGTGGACAAATGTATCATATAATCCTAAACCTCCTTCTGGAATAAAATCCCATTCTATAAGATATTCTATAACATCGTATAAATGCTCAGGGGTTATTGAATTCACGGATAAGTCTGCTGCTTTCCCTGTTACGTGTTGAGAAGTGTCTTTACTTCCAATAGACCTATTGAATTGAAGAGATCGATAAGAGCTATTCACATTTATTGAAACACCAATAGTATCTCTTATAACCTGTAAATAACTAGCAAGAACTCGTGTATTCGCCAATACATCATCTGGCATTTCACTGCCATCACTACAATCAAATTCATGCTTGCTAAAGTTAGTTGTTAGTTTCATATTATCTTTGCGAATATCCATTTTAAAGCTAATACAAGACCTGTAACTATAGTTGAAAACATCCATATCTTTTTGTCTGTTTTGTGCTCAAGTCGTTCTAGTTGCCCTTCCATTCTGTTTACTTGCTTTACAAGTCCTTCTTCTCCTGTATGTCTGTTTACCTCAAGATAGCTTAGTATCTTTGTAATGTCTCCTTGTTGCTCGTTTAGTCTATTGCTTACTCTTAGAGCTTCTTCTAATTGTTTCTCTGCACGCACCTTCTCTTCATCGTGTCTTTCTTTGTTTGATTCTATCAAGTTCTGTAGTAACAGATTAGTTGTTGGTGGTGTGTTCATTTTTCTTATAATCTAATACAGCTATAAGTACAGTTAGAGCTATCATAATATAGTCTGACTTGTTAAACTGTGTTGTGTTAAAATACATTCTGTCAATAACATTAGACACTGCAAATCCAGCTCCAATATCAAGAATAAATCTAAGAACACCTCTTTCTTTTAGCGTAGAAGCTAGCAGTAGCAGTGCAATAGTAATACCGTATATGCAAGAGTTAGTTTCCCACCACTTATCGCATGATAAATCATCCATAGCAGGATATAGATACTGACATATACCGTAATTAGTTACAAACAAAGTCATAGCTAATAAGTAAAGAAATGTTCTTATAGATTTAATCAATTAGCTTCTTTTTTTAGATCCTTTTTTTCTACTTGGAGATACTGTTCTTGTTGTTCTTGTTGCCATTTTTATTGAATTTAATTATTATATTTTATTTTTTAAATAACTGTAACCTGCTAATCCATGATTACCTTCATGGCATAAATCTATTTTAGACGATTCCAAATCTTCTCCAACTTTAAACTCTTCGTCCTCTTCAAAAAACCAAAGAATATCTAACTGCCATTTACCTGTTGGATAAGATTCTTGAATAACTTCATCTGTGTCTATTTCCCAAGATTCATTCTTACCTGTTTCTTCGTTTAAGATTTGTACCGTTTCTTTCTCGTAAACCGTTTTAGTTACCTCTGCTTTAAGTCCCATTGTTTTATGATAGCAAGGTGTTAAAATCTCTCCATCTTCGCTTAAAACGTGCTTAAAACTATCTACAACGCTTAACGCTTCTTCTTCTGTGTCGAAAAGATGTTTACTTATTTTAGGTTGTTTTATTCTAGTCATTTGATGTGAATTTTAAATAGTTTATATTTGCTTCTAAATGTTGAACATCAGCAGGATCTGAAAAACGTATATTGTTAATGTCTTTAGCAAAAGCGAAAATAGTATTATCAGTCCAAACGTTAATTCCATTTATATCCAAATAAACTTCCCCGCTTTTATATCCCAATTTATAGGTATTTAAATCTGTCTGGACAACATTATCTATGTTTTGAGCAATCGTTACTATGCCTCCTACGTTTAACCTGACAGACACTCTATCTAATGACGTATTGAAGTAAAAATCAATCTTATTGTCGCTCGATCCATCGTTTAATGAAATCCTTCTATTGGTTGCGCCATTAACCAAAGCAGCCATTTCAACCTCTAAAACTCCACTATTCAAATTAATCAAAGAAGAAATATCCGGAGTTTTAAATCCTACGTCTGCATCTCTTGTTTGGGTAGAGCCGTTTGTTGGAATGTAGGATGTCGCTTTTTTCGCTATCTCTAATTGAGCACCGTATATATAAAAAACATCTCCTATATCCCCTGTAAAAGTCAATCCATATACATTGTTATCCGATATTGAGTCGCTTTCGTATCTTTCCCATTCATTAGATAAAGATATTGGAATAGTTGTATTTCCTATTCTAATCCCTGCTTGATTAGTACCGTTGTTTGATTTTACATAAAAACTACAATCTACTTGATTTCCTAGTTGGTCTTGGGTGTTGTAGACAGCGATAAATCCACTTCCTGTTATGGTTACTTTTGTGGCTGTGTTTTTACCATCAGGAGAAGTGTATCCATAATCTATAGATACGTTGGATTTATTCCAATAGCTTTGACTAAAATCTTCGCTGTAAGTATATAAATTAGCACTCTCACCCTCCAAACTAGCAACAAGTACACTATCTTTCAAAGTCATTGCAGGTTCTTTTGTCAGCGTTGAATATAATATACCATCTCTTCCTGTAGCTGTCTTTGTAGCTATTCTTTCACACCCCATTCCAACACCCTCAACAATTCCCGTTGCCGTATCTTCTACGGTCGCTACACTAACACCTGTACCCGTTGCTGTTTGGTTAGGATTCCATTTAAATATCTTTGCCATTATCGTATAGTTAATTTAGAGTTTATTAAAATATCGTTTATAGATAGTTCTGTAGAGTTAAAAGATGTTAAATCTTCTGAAACTGTGTCTGACTTTATTTTGCCCTTGAAGTCTAATGAATTTCCTTCTGAATATTGTTTATTATTCAAAACGGCAGGCATCGTAAACCCATCTATATTTCCTGAGTATATCCCATTGACTTTGATTTTTATATTTCCGTTTTCTTCTAGTATGTCGTATTGGTTATAATCACCAGTGTTGCCTACAGGCACGGTTAAACTTCCTTGATTTACGTTATCAGTAACAACACCAACCCTGAACCCATCACCATCAACCAGCCTAGAATAAAACCTGTTACTTGACACTCCGTTATTTATAGATATTTCCTCTGAATTAGTAATAGCATCATTACTTAAAGCCGCCATATTCAACTTCCAAACCAATGAATTAGGGTTGTAGACTTGTTGGGAGTTTCCGCAAATATCACCGTCTAACACAAGTACAGGGCAACCCCCATCAGAATAATCTATTACAGGTGTGTCTATTGGTACATTTACAGTATCTCCGTTCTCGTTTACTCTTGTGGCTATACTGTTTCTTGTAAGTTTGTAATCCCCTGCCGCTGTATTTGGTATAGGTACATATGCTATTCCTGCTTTATATGCGCTTGGTATGTATGTAAATGCTTTACTCATAATATATTTTTATTTAATTGATTGACTAACACAGTACAAAGACTCTACAATACCTCCATCAGAAACAACTCTATCTTTAAAGATTATAGCGTCTTGACTAAGACCTTCAAGAAACGTATCTCCACTCCAAGAAAGCAAGTAGATAGAGCCCCAGCCTATAGTGTTGTTTGCTGATCCTTGTCCGTACCCTATTTCGTTATTTACGTGAGCTTGACCCCACTCTGTGTTGTTTGACATCTTCTATTTTTTTTAGATATACTTTTAGTTTGTTTTCGTTTCCTTGTTTCGGTTTGTAAGTTCTTATCTTAGATTCCATGGAGTATATGTTACTTGTTTATCTGGTTTAATATCATTTCCGCTATTTGTATAGTACTCTGGAAACTTAGCTCTTGTTCCGTTCATGCATAAATACTCTATAAGCCTATCAGAGTAGTAGTCGGCGTAGTTCTTATGTTTCCCAACAAGATAGTCCACTTCTTCTTTTGAAGCCGTCTCAGAGGTTTCTATACGGTGTTTGTATATCCCTGCGTTACTTATCTCGTACTGTGCAAAACCTAAATACTCAACCATACCGTAGTTAATAAGAATAGGTTTAATATAATCATCAACAAGGTCTTTATAATCTCCTGACAAAGTACCTCCTACAATATCACTGCTTATCTTGTCGTATAAATCTGTACCAAGTAAGTTCTGAACATGAATCTCTTGAGCGACCTCTACGTACTGTAGAAACTTGTTTGAATCAACACTACCTGATAAAGAAGTCTTCTTTACAATGTCAGAGGTTTTTATGAATAATGCTTTAGCCATGTTATATATCTTGTTCTGTTACCATTCCTGTATCTGTTTTAGCTCCTTTCTGACCTGTTTCACGCTCTATCTCTTCCTCTGTGATAGCGTTCTCTAGGTTAGTAAATTCAAGAGGCTGTAACGTCTTAAAGTAAAGCTCTTCGTCTTCCATTCCGTTGTAGTCAAGTATCTTCTCAAAAGCATCTAATATAGTTACTTGATAAGGTCTAATAACTATATTGTCCATAAGAGTTGATGCTGTTTGTAACTCCTCAGCATTGTTTCCTAATCCAGTCTGTTCTTTTATACCAACTATCATTCCTGACACAATCCTATGAGAAACCATAATCTTATTACGAGATTCGTCTGCTAGGAATTGATATTGTTCTGCGGCATCAGATAAGATAACAGGCTCTATTGAAGCTGCTAACTCTCTACTGTCGTTAAAAGCAAGAATAAACTTACCGCTATTTGATGATCCACCAAACTTATCGATAATACTCTTTTCTATCTTTGACCTATCTTCTGGCGAAGGAACTCCATTGTTAAAGTTAATTAACATACTTGGAGATAATCCATTCTTTATGTTGTTTATATGGTAGTTAGCTATTTCTTCTTCTAGTTCAGCGTACTGAATACCTCCTTGATAAGATACAGGAGAGTAATAGAAGTAACCTGCTTTATAAGGCTTTATGAATAGTATCTCTACTTGTTTTCCATTTCCGTAACCAAATGAAGGATATCTCTTTGGAGCGTTCTTACCCGCTCTTGTTGCTTGACTCCAATCAGGTGAATAGTAATATCCTCTTATAACACCATCAATTGCTTTCTCTGCTCTTAATGTTTCAGCAGGCATATGAACTATTGGCATAATCTCTTTACCGCTCTTTGAATATATAACCTGACAAGCACCACCTCCTAGTGTATAGAAGTCATTACATATTCTTCTAGTGTCTTCTTTAGGAAATAGTTTCTTTACTTTCTTTGACAAATCAGAGTCTTCTCCTTCAATAACCTCAATACCTTTTCCGTATATCATCTCAACAATACCGTTTATAGCAGCGTTGTTCGTCGCACTACCGTTATATCTATTTATAAGGTAAGTGTAATAGTCGTTATCAGCACCATACTCAATCCAATCCTGTCCTGCGTTTTCAGTAACCTCTGGTCTTGTATGTGAAGACATTTCAACTATATGAATAGCTCCGTTGTCTTTTGTAGCTAATGTTTTCTTATGATTTCTTCTGCTCATGTCTAATCGTTTACAACAACATATTCGTTATCGGTTGTTTCTGCTTCAATGTATTCTCCTTTCTGGATATTGTATCTATCGTATTCTGTTTGGTCTGTACATAGAATTATATCTCTATATAAAACCTCTTCTGACCCTATTGAATTGTCAAGGAAGTCGTCAACGCAATCTTCTGCTTCTATAATTCCATAATCAGCTTCTACTCTAGCAAAGAAATCAGAACTAGAAGAAACAACTCTAAGAGAATACCTACTTCCTTCTGTGAGATTAAATATTGCTGTTGCGTCTATATAGTTATCAGCCCTATTGAATTCAGCAGAGAGTATAATAACATCTCTCTCGTCTTTTCTAGTAAGAACAAGTTTACCTGCAAGTAGATACTTTCTTGGTATAAATGTTATTGTTTGTGCGTCAGTTGACGTGGTTAGTACTATCATGTAAAATTAACTAATGCCATACTCACGTTTCGAGCCAAAAAAAGGCATCCGAAGACACCTTTGATTGTACTGTGATAAAAAATTACTATTACTCTGGGTCTCTCTGAGATCCTGCTGTTGCAGTACCTACGATTCCTTGTAAGAAACCACCTACGTTTAAAGCAGGGTCTACAAAGTTAGCAAAGCACACTTCGTTAGCCGTTAATGAAAGAGTATATCCGTTAAGGTCTCCCATTGCTGTTCCTGTTACCGCTGTTCCTTCTGTTACATCAGCTCCATTTTCAAGACCAACACACATTACGTTACCTTTGTAGTCTTCAACGAATACATGAGGTTGACCGTAAACCATTAGTTTTAATTCTTTATTATCTTCTTTTGTTAGTTTAGTAAAAGTAGCACTAACAACCTGTTCAAAGAATGTAGTACCATTCTCAAGAGAAGAGTTAATATTCTGAGTTAGTTCTGAGTTTCCTTTTACATCATACTCATAGTAAGTAAACGTTCCGTCAATCTCTGTGATTTCGTCTTCAACCTCGGTTACTTCACCAAGCTGTCCAAAATCAACAAAGTATAACTTTCTGATACCACCTACAGCATCTTTACAAGGTTTTGACCTCCCTGTTGTTAAAATACAAGCCATATTATTTATTTTATTAGTTAAAAGGGAGACCGAAATCCCCCTTTGATATCATTAGTTAATCTTTATACTGGTACGTAAGTGATAACTTCACTTCCAATTCCGTAGTTTACTGTTGCAGTCCATCTCATTGCGAATCTTACATTCTGAGATAAATCAACATCTTCCATGTCTTTTACTTTCAACATATTTTGATCGTTAAACAATCCTGTTCCAAACCATAAGTTAGAAGATTCTGCTGCTACGATAGTATTATCAGGCAATCCGTTACATACAAGTAATCTAACTCCGTCAAACACTAAGTCTCCGAAAGTTTGGTTATTCCCTCTGTCTTGGAAACCTGCTGCACCTTGACCTCCTGATTGGAATCCACCTAAAGCTCTTACATAAGCTCTGTACACGTTTTGAGGAATATAGATAGATAAGTCTGGATTACCATATAATTGAGGTAAAATTGCGTCAACCACTCTTCCTAATTCATCAACAACATTAGCTGCCGTGATAGCTGTTCCGACTAATTTAACCACATCTGCGTCTGCTGCAAACAATTCTAAGAATCCTGCGTACTCTCCTGCAACCGCATCAGCGCCTTGCCAGATAATTCTTTCGTTTGCTGTTGCTACTCTAGCAATTATCCTAGCTACGAAATAAGTCTCGAAGTCTGGAGGTAAGTTATCCCAAGCAGAGTAACCCATAGAAATTGCTTCCCAATCATCTCTAAAGTCTTGCTTACATAATTGCATATTTACTTGAAACTCTTCTGGTTCAAGATATCTTTCTGTTAAATCAACAGATGATGTAGCATCGAAATCACAAGAACCTTCTTTAATAAGATCTGTTCCTAATGCCATTTGTTTGATAACGTCTCTAAATTTAACGTTAGCCTTTACTGAAACCCCTCCGTTTGAGATAGAGTTAGCAGATAATAAAGCAGTTGCGATATAGCCTCTTAGCTTTTCCCCTGCGTAAGTTGTTGTAATAGTTGTTGTAGTTGCCATTTTTTTATTTATATTTTGATAATTGTTCAATAACGTTGTCCATCATTCCTTTTGGTTTATTTTGTGCGTATCTAAACCCAGATACTCCTTCTGTGTTCATCTCAGGACTGTGTAAAATAGGCTCTGTTGCAGGCTGTGCAGATAACTCTACTACTTGCTCAGATAACTCTACCTTCTCAGCTTCAACCTCTTCAACTTTACCTTTTACGATAGCTGTTAATTCAGTTTTAAACTTTTCAAAGTCTTCTGCTGTAACATAATTTACTTTAGGTTCTGCTGATAACTCTGCCTCAATAGGCTCTTCAATAACCTCTTGAGCGTCTTCTTGTGTAGCTTCAATAACAACCTCTTCAACAACTGTCTCAACAGCTTCTTCCGAAAGTTCTACCTCAGCAACAACATCTTCCATCACTTCTGCTTTCTTGTCAACGCCTGACAGCATAGTCAAAACCTTTTCCAAGATGCCTTTAGCTTCTTTTTCTTTATTCATGAAAATATTATTTGATTATTATACAAAATTAACTATTCTTATATGTCCGTTGCGTTTCTAACTCTAACACGTGTTCTAATGGTGTTTTCATTCGTTATAAAGCCTTCTGACTGATTATCTAACTCACCTATCCCTTGAGCTAAATAATCGTCACAGCAGTCCTTAGAATAGCTTCCGTTTTTACATTGACAAACTCTCTTACTCATTTTCTTTTAATTTAGATTCAACAACTTCTTTTAATATAGATAAAGCATTTGAATAATAGTTGTCAACTACTTCTTTACCACTGAATAAACCCTCTACAGAGAACCCTTTTACTTTACCTAGTTTTACATAGTCATTCCACACTTCATCGTTGTCAACTTTCATTGAAACCATCCATGTTCCAACAGGGTGTGTCATACCAAACTTTCTTGACTTATCATGAACTTCATCTTCTATAATCCAAGACTCAACAACAGTTTGTCCTGTTAGCTCTATTTCGTGCTCTAGGTTAGAATTGTGTTGATTACCCCTTTCAAGATATAACTGTGATGCTCTTGAGATAGTTTCTGCTGAGAACATAATATTGTAATATCCATTATCTCCCTTTCTTAGAATCTTCTTATCAGGCACTAGAACAGCTCCCATTAGTATTCTTCTCTCTTTGTCTACCTCTGCTAAAAGAACCTCTACAGGCTCTGCTGAAAGAGCTATAAACTCTTCTTCTATTGCAGGTGTGTCTGTTAGTGCAAGTGTTTCAATAACACCACTCCAATCTTTACTCTCGTCAATTATCATTTCTATTGTATCCATATCTTTATATTTCTGATGATTCTCTAATGTTTCTTGTTAATGCTTGTTTTGTAGTTATGTCTGATGTAACTACATATGCTCTTATATCTTGCTTCTCAGTACTTCCTATAGCTTCTGCTAGTTGATTAGTCCCTGAGCTTCCGATGATGTTAAAATCGGGTGCTTGAACGGTTGTACTTCCTATTCCTCCAGAAGACGATCCTTCGCTTGAGTTTGGAGAGTTAGTAGAGAGGATGTTTTTAACTTGAGCAAACCCAGCTAATCCTATAACCGCTGCGTTGGCTATCCTAAGAGATTGCGTAGGCGTAGGGTCTGTTGTTTCTGCTAAAGTTTTTGTTATAGCTTGATAAGTGTTTATCGTTGCCGCTGTTGCAGCTGCTATCTTACCCGCTTTCGTTTGCTTACCTAGTATTGATGCTATAGCATTTACGCCTTGAACGGTTAAATCGTATTTCGCATCCTCTACCTTTCTTGCGTATAACAAATCCGTATCGCTTTTCTGTATCTTATAAATAGCTAACTCGTTTATCAGGTCTTTTCTTTTTTCCGTGTCTTCTGTTTCTAGTTCTAAAAGTCTATTTAATTGAGCTACTTTGTTGTCGTAAAGCAAATCGTCAAGAGCCTTCTGAGAGTCTAACTTAGCTAATTCTGTTTCCGATCTAGCTAAAGCACTTTGACCACCTGCTTCACTTAAGCCTGCTTCTCTGTCTTTTTTAGCATTAGCCTGATCTATTTCTCTTAGCTCTTGTTTTTTCTGACTAACCTTTTGGATAGCTTTTATTACAGATTCCGCTTCTTTTTCAGCAAGTTCTATAGATTCTAAATAATCTTCTTTTGCTTCTTCTTTCTGTTCGTCTGTAAGTTTTGCTGTTTTAAGATAAGATTCAAACCTTATTTTCTCTTTTGCCTTAAACTCTTCAAGTTTTATGTCTATTGATATCTCACTAGCCTCTCTTTGGTCTTCTATTATTTGCTCTTGCGTTCTTCTGTTTAGAGCTATTCTCTTGTTATTAAAAGATTGTTCTTCTGTATTTAAAAGTAAAGAACCTTGCTTAAAAGCTCTTAAAGGAGCGTTGTTTGAAGTTTTAGACTTACTTGACCCTCTGCTTCTTGAATTTAAAGAACCCGCATCAAAATATTTCTCTAGTGATTTTTGCTTTTTCTTTTCAGCTTCTATCTCTTTTTCATTCTCTTTTTCTATTTGATTTATTTCATTCTGTCTTAACGCTATTGCTTGGTTTGTTATATCTTCTTTCGTGGTGTAGCCATCCTTTATTATACTGTTTATTTGATTAGTAGAAAGAACGTAATTATAGCCTAGTTCTTTTAACTTCTCTATTTCAGCTTCAATTGGTGCTGTTCTAGCGTCTGTAGAAGTTTCTAGGTCTAATATCTTAGCTTCTGCTTCTCTGAACTTAGACATAGCTGCCTCTGCTCTAGCTCTTTGCTTAAGTAGTTTTATATAGTCTTCAACAGCTTCATTTTGCTTCTCTTGTTGCTCTGTACTCTCAAACAAACTAGCATTGAATTCTGGGTATTCTTCGTTTAGTTGTTTTATCAACTTAACTCTTTCTTCTTGCTCTAAGTTCTCGTCTTGTAATAAAGATACATACACCTTGAATTGACCAACAGATTCACCTGCTATCTTAGAGGTTTCTTTCATTAATTCGCCAAACTCTTTTAATCCCTTGTTAACGGAGAACAATCCTTCTGTCCATTTCTGAAACCATTCTGTTTGAGCTATTGCAACAACAACCTGTAAAGCTGTCATAATACCGATTATCCCTTTCATCTGACCAAAGATTTCTTTGAATCCATCAGTCATGCTTCTACCGCTCTTCTTTACGTTTACAGCAAACACACCGAATAAAGAACCTAATTGAGAAAGGTTATTCCCCATTCCTCGTATTCCGTAAGGTGCATCAGAGATAGTTCTACCAAATTCCGTAACAATAGCTCCAGAAAGACCTGCTGTGGTCTTCATTTCGTTTAATCCTTTTGTTACTTTCTCTGTAGAGTTAGCCATGTCTATATTAGACTGTGCTAGTTCTTTATTAGCTTTCTTTGCGTGAGCTGTCTGTAAGTTAACTTGCGCAAGTGCTTTTGCCTCATCCGTAAGCTCGTGCTCTAACTTCTTAGTGGCTTCTGCAAGTTTATCTACTTCTTTAGTTACCTTTTTAGTCGGTTCTGCTCCTTCTACTTTTATCTGTACAAGTACTTTTTTAGTTGCCATGTGCTTTTCTTTTACCTTGTTCGTATGCGTGTTTAATACTTGTTGGAATAGCGTACTTTCCTTTTGCTATCTCTATATTCTCAGAAACTCCGTAGAAATCTGCTGAGGATAGTAGTTTTATTATATCTTTTATCATATTACAAGTAATTCAAATGATGTCCTTCCTGTTGTGTAATTAGTTTTCTTACTGTTTATTATGTAAGTATCACTATTTATTATAATCTTGTCGTTTAACTTTATGTCTCTTACCTTGTCTATAGGCAACTGTGCCTCAACAGAGAACAACCTTGACTGTTTGTTGTAAATAGACAGTATGTAATTTTCATGATATTTCTTAAACAGAGAATTATCGTTTATGTCTTGATTGTTATATGACTCATCTCCAAAGTTAAGGTTTACAGTATCAGCACCGTCCTCAAAGAAGTTTCGTGGAGATGCAAACACAGGGAAAGACGTAAAAGGGAGTTTTGTATAGGATGTTCCATCAGTTATCTTATAGTCGTAGTCAGTTCCGTTTACAGACACATAAAAAGGCTGTATCTTCAAGCAGTGTATAAGATTGTCTTCTATCGTTGGAGAGAAAGATTCACCTACGCTATAACCCCATCTACTATTAACATATTGATTTGTTGAAACGTCATAAAACTTCTCATATATCATTTTACCGAAATCTACTTTAACATCGTAAGATCCTCGTCAAAAGAAGAGTTATTCTCTGACTTAAACTTTTCATCTCCAAAACTATCGCTTGTCAATTCATTGCTTTTTATTCTAAATACTGTTTTAGCTTCCTTGAACTCGTAATTTATCTCGCTAAATACATCTGACCTGCTTATCTTATGAGAATTGAAATCCACGAACCTAGTTATATTGTGAGTATTTCCTTCTTCGTAGTAAGAATCAAGTGTTTTAATAACTATAATGTTATTCTCTATGTAAGCAACAAGGTTAAACGTTTTAAATAAACTTCTTATAAAATCCATACACTTCATTCTTGGAACTAACTCTTTTCTGAACTCTATTCCTTGAGACAGACTAGTATCTCTTGTGGTTGTGTAGTTTCCTATAGTGTTTACTGTCGCTCCGAACACAGGATCAAAAACTCTTGTAAGAACCACGTTTGTAAGCTCCACTTGTGTTACACCTCCCTTTGTGGTTATTACAACCACTGGCTTCACAGCTTCAAGAGAACGAGAAGAAGAAACAACTACGCTTAGGTTGTAATTACCTCCGTCGCTATCATCAGAAAAATATTCTACATTCGTGTCTTTATCAATAACAGATACAGAGTAAGCTCCACTTCCTGTAACATCAACAGTAGCTTCATATGTGTAGGATGTTAAATCTCTTCTACCTCCTGTCGGTAATCCAGAACGACCAACAGATATGTAATCCAAAGCAACACCCTCTCTCGTTTCAGTTCCTGTTGAAAAAGAAAGACTCTCTAAAGGGAAATCCGTATTTGTCTCTTCTATTTTATCTATTATCCTTCCGCTTTCCCCTGCGCAGTGCATATATGTAGATTGAAAAACAGTAGAATACTCATTAAAGAAATCTGTTGAAAACTCTATTCCGTACTTAAACTCCATTGCTTTTATGAAGTGTATTATCTTTATTGATGGCTTTAAATCGTAACAGTACAATGCGTGATACTGATCGTTTGTAGGCGTGTAAAGATTTCTAGTTCCAGATATATCTGGTTGAGAGTCTGAAACATCTACGTAATACCTGTCTTTTGCCGATATAAGAGGGTACATCATATCAGGAAAGTCCTGTGGAAGAGGTGCTAAAAACCCAGGAGGCGTTGTTCTAGTTGTGTTTCCTGTTGGATATCCATCTACATCATAATCTAATTCAGCACCTAGATTCAGATAGTCTTTTATACTAGAGAAAGATACCTCATGGTTAAAGGCATCAAGATACTCAAGCTCGTCAAGCGTGTCGTCTCCAAGTATAGTTTTTAAAGAAGATAATGTAGAGAAGAATGTTATGTTATAAGATACAGCGTTGTTGTTCTCCATATCAACACTTGTCAATCTTATAGCTCCCTCTTTCCAATCAGCTCCTGCTAATTTCATTATACATTTTCTTCTAAACCTAGCGTCAAACCCATCTACAATATCATTGTTGTAATAGTTCTCGAATATACCGTTGTTTATCTTTGAAGCAGGTACTTTAAACTGCTGAGAGTAATCTGATAAAACCTTTGCTACATCCTTGAAGTCTTTTATGTTCTCAGTTACTTCTATTGGCTCGTCGTCGTAAAGGTCTAGTTTACTGTATCTATCTTCTGCGTATTCCGAAGAAACTTGAACACTGTAAATGTCTGTTGAGTTAGATATTATCTGAGACTCTAACACAAGGTAGTTTGTAAACTGTATATCTATTAAGGTTGTTGATGCTCCTGTTGTTTCGTTTATTACGATAGATCCTATTTGAGTTCCTTCACCAACTACATCTACTCCTGCTGTCTGAACATAGTAAGTCATGGGAACACCCCCAAGAGAATCCCCATATGCAGTAACAGAGTTTGTCTTTCTATCGTAATCGTCTCTTACGTATATATCTAAAGCCATTATCTAATATTGTTTATCTTATCAAAAGCAAAATCCAACTCTATTGAATAGCTAATTAACTTCTCGTTTAGTTTCGTTTTATAAGCGAATTGACCGTCTTTTATGTTTACAGGTAGCACTTGTCCATCATATGTAACATAAGCCTGCTCAGATAGCTGCAACTCTCTAAAAACACTATTATAATCTTCTGGATAGTAGCCTGAGTTAAGACTTAGCTTTTCTCTACCGTTCTTTATAAAAGTCTTGTATTGATGTCTATTTGTACTGTATTGACCTCCAGAAAGCACTTGTGAGTTATACTCTTCTGATTTTGTTGTTATACTTAGGTCAGAACGCTTAAAGAACCACAAATCTTGCCATACACCGTATAGATTCTTAAACGTAACCTTGTATGTGCTGTATTTACACTCTTCAACCTCTTTTACAGGTATAATCTCTTCTATTCCGTTATAAGATACAACTATGTAGTCTACATCCATAGAGCTATAATAGTCGTCATAAGCGTCTTTAACACATTCCTTTGCCTCTACCACCCCTCCATCAAGGGTAACTCTGCTTACAAACATATCTATGTCCCCTACCGAATTACTAGTGTACTGAACAACCTGATCTGAGTTATCCACGAAAGTCTTTGTTGAGGTGTATTCAAGTATTCCTTTGCTATAGTAATCAACTGTTACGTCATAATCCTTTACATACACAGGCACTTCTATAGGGTAGTAGTCATTTGCTATGATAGTATTATTTGACATCATTACAACGTCGTTTAACTGTGCGTTTGTTCCTAGTTCAAAATAAGGAAATCCCTCGAAAACACTGTATGTTGTATTTGAACCTGCTATTTCAATACCATCTGAATCATAAACAATAAGCAGTACATTACACCATGGAGGATTTATACTATAATCTCCAGAAAACACATCATCTATGTAACTTCTTAAAACTTGTGATATATCTATAGTTACTTCATTGTTTATTGCCGTGGATCTAAGAACTTGATTTGCTAAAGAAGGTTCGTTTGATATATCTCCTGTATAAATCCTAAGCTCGACCTCAGCATAACTCATGTATTCATTGTATGTATATACATGAAATGGTGCTCTTACGTTTATTTTACTCATCTTTTTATATCTAAAATGTATTTCTCTCCTTTTTCTACGAATCCATGCGCTTCAAGTATTTTACCCATATCAGCAACTACATCATCTGCAACAGCGTTTTCAATACCGTTTAACATAACAATACTTCTATCAACAAGGTCTGTTAGAAATGCTGTTCGCTTTATTCCTTCAAACACTAACTTCCTTTGTATTATTCTTGCAACAGCATCTCTTCTTTCTGAGGACTGTTTTATAACTTTTCCTTTTGAGTTTGTAACAAGCACTGGTTTCTTCTTCATCCAAGCTATAATCTCTGATAGAGTTGCTTTTGTGCTCTGTGTTCCTTCATCTACGTCCTCAAGATAATCGTTACCAACTACATTAAAACCATCTGTGTCAGACACCTTATGTATGCTCTTTCTACCCTCTCCAGAAGACTCTATAGGAGTGTTTAGTGTTCTTGTACCGTACTGTCTTTTACGCTTCCTTAGGATCTCTAATTTAGTCTTCTCAACTACTTTGTCCGTATAGTTGCTAAGAAAGGCTAATGTATTTTTTCTTTGTATATCCATTAGCAAACTGATATATCATCGTTTGGTATATCTATAATAACGTTTAACACCCATCCTGCAAGTAAGTTTTCAAACCTTTGCTCAAATGGCGTTGCAACTGATGACTCATCTTTGTCTAATACAAAATCTATATCATTTAAGCTACCTCTCTTTAAAGTAGACTGCAATAGATTCATAACAGTTAACTGAGTATTGTATATGTCTTGTAGATTGTTTGCTCCATGGAATACGTTTTGCATATTCTTTTCGTTGGTCTTTATTTCGTCAACTATATCAGCAGCTACTATCTGCATAGTAAACCTATTATAGTGTTCAAGAAACTCTACAGTAACTACATCCATATTCACAAGAGGAAATACAGATTCTTTACTTAGGTCAACCTTAAAGAAATCTCCTTCATGTATAGTATTTACATTAGGATTTGCTTGTAGATACTCTTTAAGTGCATCCATTAATAAATAATACTGTCTCATCGTTTCATGCTTTTTTCTATTCTTCTATTCTCTAACTCTATCTTTCCTTTTTCATATGTAAGGTATCTCAATGACGCAATGATTGGTGATGCTTCAACTTCATCAAACTTCGTGTAAGAACCTCCTGCGAGTGTATAAATTGAGTTATACCATCCGTTTTTAGCTGCAAATACTGCTTCTGCTGACTGAAATCCTTGCTCTGATTCTTCATTGTTTCCAAATAGCTCAGGGAAGTCTTCAACAAGTCCATGCTTAAATTGCAAAAAAAAACTCTAGCACTCATAACAACGTCAAGAGGTGCTTGTTTCATTAACTCTGCTTTCTTTAAGCAAGGTTCATAATCTTCAATAGCATACTGATCTACTCCGTAAGCCTTTCTATTGAATGTTATTGGTCTGTATAAAGCATCCATAGCTACGTGAAAGTCCTGCCATTCCAGATTACCTTCTGTATCTATGTAAACTGCTGTACTCATTCGCTCCATGTTAGGTTCAAATCCATACTCTATGCCATTCATAGTAAATCTCTCAATAAGAGTTTCTGACTTAGCATTGAATGTTTCTCTTAAAACTTCTAACACCCTATCAAACTCAAGGAAGTCTATTTTATCAACTTCTTTCCTTGGGACTTTACAGAATATTCTAACAAGTGCTTTATCTAGCAGTCCTCCATCTGGATTATCACCAACTGCTTCAACAAGCTCACACCACTTCTGATACTGTTTTAAAGTAATACCATCAAGTGATGATGGCACTTCTATTTCCAATGTATCTTTCATATAAAAATTAACTAAGGTTAGTTTAGTGTAAGCCTTTAGCTTTTACTAATTCATATATTTCTACATTCAACTCTCTTAGAGTTTCTAAATCCATATCTCTTGCAATAAATCCTAACTGATCAAGATACTTGGCAGTTGCAAATACATCTTGTAAGTCAATTGCATCCATTAATTCATCTAATCTTCTATTCATGCTTTCTCTAATTTAATTCCCCAATCATTATTATAATCTACATTAGTACACTCTTCAAATGCCAGCTTAAAAGCGTCTGTTACTTCTTTACTTGTCTTCTCTTCTACGCAGGTGTCTCCTTTCCATTTCCATTTACTAAATGTAGCTAAGTTTCCAACTACATAACAGTAGACTTCTTTTTCTTTATGCTTGTAATACTTCATAATATACTCCAATTAAAAAGCCTAAGCCAATTCCTGCTAAGAATATAACCAAGGCTAATGTTAATATAAATCTTATTGTGCTATTCATGTCAGTTGCGTAGTTATAGTTTTACGTTATCTACTTTCCCTGATGCGACAGCTAACATTTTTAAAGCAAAAGACTCTGATAACATATTCTCTTTAGGTTCTTCATCTTCTTTAGATTCTTCTTTATATGTTTCTATATCTGATCCTTCACAAACAAACCAAGGGCAATTACTAGAATCTATAAAGTATATCTTGTTATCTGATATACTTAGATAAAACCCCTTCTCTTTTGCATCAGCACTAAATACATCATTAGTTTCTGTTATCGTTATTTCTGCTTTCATATATCTCTTTTATTATAAAAATGAACATACAGTTCCCACGTCTTATCGTTTAACTGTTTCTTATTATACATCTCTTTTGAAACTATAGGTTTCTGACCTCTATAACTAACTTCTAGCTTCCACGTAGTCTTTGATACAGGTACTGGATATATAAGTATAGAGTTATTCAAACAGTAACTCTGAGCTTTATATCTTTCTGGTAACTTTCTCATATTATTTCTTTTTACCTAAGTAAGTTCCTATATTCCATCCTAACCAACTCATAAAACACCAATAAAACAACCAAACTAAATCCATATAAAAACTATTTTAATTACTATGAAGCTGACGCTTTACCATTTCATGGCTTGGTTAATAAAAAACTAATCAACTAGCTAAATACTCAACTATTGTAAAGGTAGTGAAAAAATTTTTAATATGCAACTATTTAAACACCTAATTACTTCTGAGTTATTATCAATATTAGATAGTTATTAACATAGCTATTTTATAAAACCTAAGCATACTTACAATCCTGAATGAAATGAAGGTAACGAAGTCATCTATTTAGTGTCTATAACTATCTAAAACCTATTTGCAAGAACTATTGTATATTATACAGATGAAGCTTACGCTTTACCCTTATTGAATTAATCCTATAGCCTATTGAATTGTCGGTTGGGAGTATGTCAGTTGGAGATGTGTGTATGTGTTATTTGGTGGGTAATCACGCACATCCCTTTTCAAAACACCCAGAGTACCCTACCAACCAACTAGGCTAATAGAGTACTGTTTACCAGTGTTCTAGATACTATTCAAACTTCTCTAGTTCATTGTCTATAGTTTCAAATACATCTGAATCATTGTTAGTGCACCATTCGTTATCACATAATTCATTCAGATACGAACCACATGCGTTGAATCTGTTGTGTAAGTCTTTCAATTCTGATAAACTTTCTACAGAAATAATCAACTTAAATCCCTCAAATTCAACTTTTTTCTCAATTCTCTCAATTTCTACCCTCATTTTAATTAATCTTTATTTGTTAATACTCAGTATGTTATGTTCCGTTACCACCTAACGGTGATCAATTTAATCGTACTATATTATTTAATTTATACAATAGTTATTTAATTAGTAATTAATTATGAGATACTACCGTATATAGATACTATATTATCTTGTTTCCATGTACAGTTATTTTGTAGATGTTTGAAATGTAAACTTGTTTTAGTTAGTTTATCATCAGTATTATCGTTTTTAACGTGTTTAATTAGCACTTCTTTTATAGTATCTTTTGTTATTGTACTGTATTCGTATAGGTGGTTACCTTTGTCGTTTATACTGTATATATTTATAGTTCTGTATCTCATAATGTAGTTATTTAATTAGTATTTAATTTAATAGGTGTTCGTATTTGTACCACTTGTTATTCATTTTGTATTCTAATAGGGTTATATTGTATCCTATTCTGATAGATACGTTCTTATATCCGTTTCTAGTAGCGTATTGCTTAGCGCCTAATAAAGTGTTGGATGTATCTGTATGAATGTTTTTATTATCTGTTGAACCGTATGCTTTTATCATAATTTATATTTTTTAGTGTCGTAGTTGTGTCGTAGTTTAAAGACTAAACCTACAACCAAAAAAGAAGTAAGTATTATTTTTGTTTATTTCTACTAAATTAGCGTGTTTACTAAGTGACTGTGTTAGTCCTTGTTTATTAGCTTCTTTTATTGTTATAAGTTCATTTGCCACTAGGATAGAGCGTTTATAATATACTTCTAGCACATTGCCCTTTTTAATGAATATTCTTTTATTGTCTGACTCTTTTTTCACTTTGTAATATTTCATAATTTTATGTTTTATTAGTTTTAAAGGACTAAAACCAGTTTACCATACAATATGGATCTTTACTGTAGATAATCCCTTAAAAGCGTTTATAATAGGTTTATTTATTAAATTCTCATGTATATATAATCGATATTATTTAATGTGATTTCGTCATAACTATGATCGTATGAGCCTAACGCATGGCCATAGCCGTCAAGTCTGATATACTCTTCCATCATGTTTTCAAGTTCACCAGAATTTAACACTAGTTTACCAAGTATTTCAAAATTAGATTCATTTTCCTGCATGGTTTTTATATCATCATAATCAAGCGGTAAATAATCACATAAGAAACTAGCATTAAAACAACCTAAAATATACGGATCGCCTTCATGCATATTTATAACCTCTTTTAAAGATTCCTGTTCTGTTATAAATTTGTAGTTATCTAGCTCAAAACTTTCATCTTGCTTATTAACGTAGTTAAATAGTTCTGTTTTGTCAATATCTAATTGATTAGCTAAATTTATTATTTCTTTAATTTCTGAATATTTCATAATAGTATAATTTATTAGTTAGTTTGTCCGTAGTTTAAAAGTATCAACCCAATTACTAAAAATATAGTAACTACAATAGCTTTTTTTATTAGTGTTTTAGTTTCTGTTTTCATAATGTATATATTATATGGTTGTATATTTTAAGTCGTTTTTAATAGTGCTAACTACCCTAACTTTATCATATTGGTTTTTATACCTTTTATAGTCGTTAGTTAGTTTAACGTTAGTTATCTTGTTATTCTCGTTTAAATTAAAGAATAAGAACTCTTTTTTACTTAGTGCTATTTTACTAGCTAAAATTGTTGGTATCATCATGATATTATTTATTTAAAGGTTTATATTTTTTGATAGTCCATGCACCTATGCTATATTTTCTAGTGCTCAAGTGTTCGTATATTTTAGGATAAGGAATAAAAGAAACAAGTTCTAAATCATTATAATAATTTTGCACCAAAGCATTATTTCCTTTATTATGTAGAAATTTGTTTTCGACTTTTATATTTGACGGTATCATAATGTAAAAATTAAATTGTTGTGCCTTATTGACATTGCTAAATTACATTATATAAATGAATCCCACAACAAAAATATTAAAAAACTACACATTTTTTTATAAAAACTAGCTACTTTTTTGCTAACTGTGTAGTATTTAAGGTTTTACGAATAAATATATTTATGTTTGGGTTATGGATATTAAAAACGTCAATTTTCTATATAATGAACACGCTACGAATAGCAATATATTTGATATACGCAAGAAAAAAGTGATATATTTTTTACCCTACTAACCTAATAGGTTTTAGGTAGTATTTTGAAATATACCCCTATTGAATTGCGGAGGGGGTATTGAATTGCAGGGGTATTGAATTGAAATTTCCTTATTCGAATATAGAATAACCTATTGAATTGCAGTATCGTACTGGAAACAAAACACTGGTAACAAAAAAATAGGAGTAACGATCTAACGCTACCCCCTATTGAATTGACACCCCTATTGAATTGTTTCCTTACTTAGACAGTAAAACATTAAGTAGCTCGTCTCCGTGCTTTACGATAAGCTCTTCTAACGTGTATCCGAACCTACCATAGTTGTACACGAACTCAGAAATCCCCTTATGATAGTCCAACTCGTGTTGTCTCCTTTTAGCAGTGACTTGATCAGCTACTATCTCTCCGTTTGACAGCTTGTATGCTTTTATTTCTTCCATATCTATTGTTGTTTTCTTATTTCTTGCATGGCTTTTTCTATATACAACACCCCATCAAGCATTTCTTCCTGAAAATGATTAAGCCATTCTAAGACACTTAAATCATCTCTATCAAGCGTAGTGCCATATTTATCTATACCTACCTTAGAACGACTCTTATACTTATGTACTACAGACTCTACAACTGTATCAACTATCTCAAACTTCTCTGATACAAACCAACACTTTATACCAGTATCATCTATAATCTCTAAACAACCATTCTCTGTTGCTGTTACTGGGTAAATGCTGTCTTGTGTTAGATCATCTACACCGTTATCTCTTATGTATTTCGCTTTCATAATTATTGTTTTATTTGTTTCGCTATAACCTTTTCAAGGCTCTCTATAGCCATCTTTAGTTGTTTTTCTAGGTATGTATTGTTTCCACTGTGTTCGGCTATATTTAAACTATACCTAGTATGCTGATATGCTGCTAATAAATCACTATCCATTGTCGTCTGATTTAGTAAATGTTATTGATGTTTCTCTCTTGTAGTACTTCTTAGAGTCGTCTTGTGTGTTGTCTTCTCTCTCTGCTGTAGAAAACCCTGATACTGGGTTTAACTTGTAGTTCCAAAAATCTCTTGGTAATGCACCTCCTGTAAATGATTTTAATCTAGCCATAATTATAGTTCTGTTTTATTTAAAAATAAGTTTACTTCTTCTTCTGTAGCAAGTTCATTGCTTAGGAATACTTCGGGCAGGTTTTGTATCTGGTAAAACTGACCTTCACAAACCTTAATCCAATCTCCTATTTTCTTTTTGTCTTCATAATATT
>Ga0255048_10000873_pt1 | contig 22190 bp, 16 predicted proteins | sample JV7_2_2_MG_FD_183619 | JGI IMG/M metagenome (GOLD analysis project Ga0255048, IMG submission 183619) | Seawater microbial communities from Jervis Inlet, British Columbia, Canada - JV7_2_2 | ecosystem: Environmental > Aquatic > Marine > Inlet | place: Canada: British Columbia | collected 2016-10-06
AGAGCAATGCAGCGGTCCGACGTATCGGAGCACAGCCGAGAAGGCTGGTGAGAAATGCAGGCTAGACACTCTGAATACGAATCTTGTCATAATCCGGGCCTGGGCTGAGCTGGGAGATCCAGTGATTATCCAGAGCAAAGCGTCGATTAGGAATGAGTTTTTTGAAGGCTTGAGAATGCAATAGCCCCCCATCCAGGGTGACTTCAATCTCAGTGCTCCCCAGGAATTTATCCGAGCGCAAAGTGAAGTGGTTAAAGGGTAGCGTTGCATTAACTTCAGGAACAATAATGTTTGGTGAAATCCACAGTAGCGGTGGGTCTACTACGATCGGTATTCGATTGTTGATTGGCCATTGATTTGTGGATAAAAAACTGACGATGCACTCGGCGACCTGCATCCCTTCAAGGGCCGCGGTATCGGCAATTTCTACGCCACGAAGAAGGTTACCGGCAGCGAAGACGCCTGGTTTCGAGGTCCTCAGATTTTGGTCGATTTCAGGGCCCCTGGTGCATTGGTTTAACGCGATATTTCCCTTTCTGACCAGATCATGATCGGGGATCCAGTCACCAGTGAAAACAAGGCTGTCGCACTCCAGCTGCTTTTTTTCACCACTCCGGGTGGAGGTGATTTCTATGCCTTCCACTCGACCGCTTCCGTAAATGTTGGTGACTTTAAAATTGGTTAGCAAAGGGGTGCGGTAGCAGAGCCTGGTGCCCCAGTAAAATGGCGCGTAGGTTTGGTGCTGATCGTATTCCGTGATCATTGCCGCGACACGAGTACCGTTGCTGTGCAGACTGTGTACGGCTGAGTAACTGACGTGTTCGGCGCCTATGACGATAGCCTTTTTGCCCAATTTCAGTTTCTTTAAGTAAATCAGCTGTTGTAATGAGCCGGTGTTGTAGATCCCCCGGGGACGACTGCCGGGAATGAGTTTGGCCGCACGCGGGCGTTCGCGGCAGCCGGTAGCCATTAGTATGGCGCTGGCGGTGATATTTTTTAACCCGCCCGGGCTGGTGACCTGCAGGCAAAGATCGCCGACCCAGTGTTGGGCGCTGGTTTCGATGGCGATTTCTACTCCAGCCTGATCAGCTCGTTGCACGTTTCTACGTGCGTAGGATGGGCCACTGAGTATCCGATGCAGGTCGAACCAGCCGAATCCCGTGTGGTAGCAATGTCGAGGTATACCGCCAGGTTGTGCCTCCCTGTCGATGACCAGCACTTTTTCTACACCCAGTTTGCGTAGTTGCACAGCAGCAGCGAGTCCGGCGGGCCCGGCGCCGACAATTAGTACGTCCGTGTTGACCTGTTCTGGTTGAGTCATTTTACAGATTGATGCCCAATAGCTCGCCCGGGGACATTGGCCCTCTCTGCGCCATGGTATCGACTAACTCTGCAGTACAGTAAAACCCCTGGCAACGCCCCTGTAAGCAACGAGTGCGTCGGCGCAGACCATCCAGGTCTGGTGGTGGCAGCGGAGAATTCATCGCATCGATGATTTCACCTCGACTCACTTGTTCGCAGTGGCACAGAATTCTGCCGTAGTCCGGGTTGCGTCTGATGCGGTCCGGATTGTGGCTGACTTTTCTTCGCGGGTCTTCGCCGATGTAGGGCATGGTTACGGTTTTGAATCTTTCTACGGGTTGCAGGGCCAGATTTGCTTCACGCAGTAACTCGACGACATATTCCGCGATACCCATTGAACCGGAAAGCCCGGTGGAACGAATTCCACCAACACAAATATAATGTTGTTTTTCGTCCAGGTGGATTTGGTAATCTTCATGCTGGGTGGCAGCACGTAGTCCGGAATAAGCGGCGGTGATTTCTTCCTCCTGCAATGCTGGAAGAATCTGCCGCCCCATTTTTTGTAACGATAAATAACCGTCCCGAGTGGTGGCAGTATCCTGCTTGTCGGGTAAGTCTTCAGCGGTGGGACCCACTAACAGGTTGCCAAAAACCGTTGGGCTCACCATGACGCCTTTGGTAGTTTGAGTGGGGACGGGAAGAATGATATGCGATAACAGGGAGCGGGAGGCTTTGTCATAAACGATGAGTTGTCCCCTACGGGCGGTGACATTGAATCGGTTGTAACCGAAAAGCTGGTCGATTGTATCGGCATAAAGTCCGGCGGCATTGATGACCCACCTGGCATGAATGATTTTTTGTTGGCAAATGAGTTGGGTGATATCATTTTTTCGGGTGATATCTGTTACCCGGTGGTTAAATAAAAAATTCACACCGTTTATTTTCGCCTGGGTGGCAAAAGCCAGTGGGGGGGTAAATGGGCAGATAATACCCTCTTCTTTTATGATGAGGCCACCTAGTACGCCCGCACCAAGTCGCGGTTCCTTTTGGTATATCTGTGCCGCTGTCAGGGGATGTAAGGATTCGCCATTTTTTTGAGCATCCTGCTGCAGGGCGGGGAGTCTGGCCAGTTGTTGCTGATTCCATGCAACCAGAATTCCGCCAGTGTACTCGATCGGGATACCCGCTTCCTGCGCATAAGATTTAAGCCGCTGGATACTGAGCTTCAACAGGCGTGCTTCCAGCGATCCCACAGGTGCGTCAAAACCGGTGTGAAACAGAGCGGTATTGGCCTTGCTGGTGCCGACACCAACATCGGGGCCGGCTTCAATCAGAATGGAGTCGAGTTGATATTGGGCCAGCTCTCTCGCGATCGCGGTACCCACCACACCACCACCAATTATAGCGACATCATGTGTTACTTGAGCCGGTTCCATTTTTTTACCAGTTCTCGATAGCCCAGAGTTGCTGAATGGCAATATGCTCTAGCTTCGGATTGGGATTCACCGCAACAGGGTAGCCAATTTTTTCGAAAATCTGGATGTCGGAAATACTATCGCCATAATACATAGCCTTGCTGAAATTTATTTCCCGTTGTCGGCAATAGTCCAGCCCGCGTTTCAATTTGCCGTCGCGGATACAGAAAGGACCGTCGATGGCACCAGTGTAGGTACCCTCGAATAGCTCTAGCTCGGTGCAGGCGATATCGTTAAAACCCATAGCCCGCGCGATTGGGGTAACCAATACCCGGGTGGAGCCAGACAATAACACCACCGGGATTTCCCGTCGCTGGTGGTTTTTGATTGCTTCCTGTGCAGCGGTAAAAATTTTATTTTGAATATAGTTTTCGAAATTAATCTGCGCCAGTTGTTGCATGGTGTCCGGGGTTTGCCCGATAAATTCCTGCAAGATAAACCCGAGATACTCCTGCTCGGGCGTTTGTCCTTTGGCATGAAGTTCTATGTAATGTTGTTGCTTTGCCCGATAGTGTTCGGGGACACGGCCCATATCCGCCAACATATTGATCCAGGTCCATTCACAATCTGTATCGATTATGGTGTGGTCACAATCAAAGAATACGACTTCAGGCTGGCCCATTTTTTTACACCGATTACAGAGGCAACAATTGCGTAGCGTCGTTATCCGAATTCTCGTCTTCGGCAACAAATACTAATGTGCCCGAGTTTCGAATCGGCTCGATAATATCCGGGTCCTGACAATCCGTGACCATTATGTCAACTCTGGATGCCGCAACGCCCAGTATGCGATCGCGCTGGCGAAGCTTTCTCGCGGTTGTCAGCACGATGGTTTGGGTGGCTCTTGCATCCATGATTCGAGCAATTTTTGCATCGACTTCGTAGGAATGCATCATTCCATCATCAATGGAAAATCCTTCGGTGGCGATCAGCGCTATATCGGCATTAATGGTCGATAACATCTGTTCGGCAAAATCGCCGGTGGTTCCAAGGGTACGATGTCTCACCAGGCCGCCTGCAAGATAGGTAACAATATTCGGGTTCTCTGACAGCGCAGTTGCAATGTTGACGCCGTTGGTGACCACGGTTAGCGCCATTTCGGAAGCGACCAGTTCATGTGCCAGGGCCATCATGGTGGTGCCATCGTTCATGAATAGAGTTTGATCTGCTTCGATCAATTCAAGTGTAACCCTGGCGATGGAACGCTTGGATTCGGCATCGATTTGTTCCCGCATTGCAAATGCCTTGTCGGCGCCGCGCTGTTCGGGAATGGTTGCACCACCGTGGGTTCGCAGCACGATACCGTTTTTTTCAAGCTGCGTGAGATCTCGCCGGATAGTGGCAACGGATACCCGCAGATTTTGCGCCAAAGCCTCGACGCTTACCATGCCATCCATAAGAAGTTGGCGCTGGATAGCAGAATGACGATGCGTTGGAGTTCTATTTTTATTTTTCATGCTGACACCGATCCTACTATCGAAACAATCATATATCAATCATATACGCCTTAATATCAGTCATAATCACCAAGCTATATGCTTGTTATTAATCGTTTTATGCATTATATTTTGATTTCTCTATAAAATAACTAGTAGGGCTTTACGGTAATTTGTACCATGGTCATCGTTACAACCTATATCACTTATACAATTTAACGATTTTACAAATAGCAGGGTGAGTAGCATGGTTGGCCGACTTCGACTTAAAACATCGAAAAAATTATCCGGCATGGGAATATTGGCGATAGCAGGTTTACATTACTCAGTAGATTTATACTGTCAGTTATAGAACTCGTGCCACAGCGTTAGAAACCGATAGCAGGCTGCCAGGGTAAATCCTGGTTGTTTATACCAAAACAAAAATGCACGTCAAATAATAAATTGACAACTACAAAACCTCGGGAGGGGAAGTACCATGATAAGAAAAGTATTTAACAAGAGCTCGTTGCTAGCCTCGATAGCCGCGCTATCGATGGTCACATTCGGGACCTCTGCAGTTGCCGTTGACCTGACTGTTTATACTGCCGTAGAGGCAGAAGATCTGAAGCGCTATGCCGAGACATTTAACAAGGAGCATCCGGATATCAACATTAAGTGGGTGCGTGATTCGACCGGTATCGTCACCGCCAAGTTACTCGCGGAAAAAAATAACCCGCAGGCCGACGTTATCTGGGGCATTGCTGCCACTTCATTGTTGATAATGAAAGCCGAAGGCATGTTTGAACCTTACAAACCCAAAGGCATTGAAAATCTGGATCCGAAGTTCTATGACAGCGATCCGACCCCTAGCTGGGTTGGCATGGATGCGTGGGTAGCCGCGGTTTGTTACAACACGGTCGAAGCGGCGAAGAATAATCTGACTCCGCCGAAAACCTGGTGGGACCTCACTAAACCGATGTATAAGGGCCATGTAATCATGCCCAACCCGAATTCATCCGGAACCGGCTTTCTCGATGTCTCCAGCTGGTTACAGATGTTTGGTGAAAACGGTGGTTGGACCTACATGGATGGGCTGCATGAAAATATTGCGCGCTACACCCACTCGGGTTCAAAACCCTGCAAACTGGCAGCCGCCGGAGAAATCCCGATTGGCGTTTCCTTTGCATTTCGCGGCGCCAGATCAAAAGAAAAGGGTGCCCCGCTTGACATCATCATTCCTCGCGAAGGCATAGGCTGGGATCTGGAAGCTTCAGCCATTATAGCCGGCACCGATAAAATGGAAGCGGCGAAAACGTTGATAGACTGGTCGATCACCAAAACAGCGATGGAAATGTACAACACCGCTTATGCCGTGGTCGCGTATAAGGGTATTGCCAAGCCCGTGAAGCATTTTCCAGAAGAAACGCTTCCCAGTTTGATCGATAACGATTTCGAATTTGCAGCCAATAACAGAAAGCGGATTCTGGCTGAATGGCAAAAGCGTTACGACTCCAAGTCTGATCCAAAGAATTAGTATTGTCATTTGAGTAAACTGCGGCCTGATCATTTCCTGTGGTCAGGCCGTTTTTTATTTCCGGCAGCTTGTTTATAATACCGACTGCCATTTTCATCACTAACAATACTAATCGATATGAGTGAACAGCAGGCGGGCAGTACCGGGAACGCAAATCCATATCTTCAGATAGACCGGTTGAGTAAAAAGTTTGGCGAATTTACCGCGCTGGACAAGGTGTCACTGGATGTATATGAAGGCGAGTTTGTTTGTTTTCTCGGACCTTCCGGCTGCGGAAAGACGACCTTTCTACGCGCGATAGCCGGTCTCGATATACAAACTTCCGGCACGGTCAGGCAGGCTGGCATAGATATCTCGGCGTTACCGCCTTCAGAGCGTGACTTCGGCATAGTATTCCAGTCGTATGCACTATTTCCTAACCTGACCTCGGAAAGTAACATCGCTTTTGGTCTCGAGAATCAAAAGGTTGGCAAGACCGAAGTCACCAGGCGAGTGGCCGAATTGCTGGAGCTGGTCGGGCTTCCGGATCAAGGTAAAAAGTATCCGGCGCAACTGTCGGGCGGCCAGCAACAACGCATTGCGCTGGCTCGAGCCCTGGCAACATCACCGGGCTTGTTATTGCTCGATGAACCGCTCTCCGCGCTCGACGCAAAAGTACGCGCACATTTACGCCACGAGATGAAAGCGCTGCAGCGGCGGCTGGGCGTAACCACGGTGATGGTCACGCACGATCAGGAGGAAGCGCTGACCATGGCGGATCGCATCGTTGTCATGAATCAGGGTGTGATAGAACAGATTGGTACACCGACACAAATTTATCGTGAACCCAGCACCTTGTTTGTCGCCGATTTTATCGGCGCGATGAATCAAATCAAGGGAACGGCCGGCAACAAGAATACTGTCACTATCGGTGAGGTTACATTCACTTCACGGGAGCACGGCTTGCAACAGGCCTCCCCTGCAGTTGTGGCGATCCGCCCCGAAGACATAGTGCCACATGGTATCGGAGCGAGTTCTCAGGGTGCCACCGAAGCGGGTTCCACCGAAAATATTTTTGAAGCCCAGGTTGAAGAAATGGAATTCCTCGGATCATTCTGGCGAGTTTCGCTGAGCAACAATGCTTTAGGCGACGCCTCGCTGGTTGCCGATATGTCGATCAACGCGGTGCGACACATGGATGTAGCGATTGGAAAGCCCCTTACCGTGGAATTTCAGTCAGATCGGTTATGGGTGTTCCCACCCGATCCTGATACTGTCTAAAATCATGGCATCCACCATGTCAGTCGCCGCCGATAGCGTCCCGGTTATTCGCCCTAAAACCAGCAAGGACGACCGCACCATGATTGGCTTCATGCTAGTCATCGGTCTTTACCTGATTGTCGCACTGGCATTTCCACTCTATGCGATGCTATCGAAGTCATTTTCGACTTATTCATTCGATCTGGCTAATTTTGAGTTTCAGGTCGATAAAGGTGAAGGCTGGGGTGAACCCGTCACTGCCCTGGCACTCAACGAAAAACTGCAGGTGGTTAAACCCGAAGAACTCTCAACCAGTTCCGATGGCCGACTGGCGGCAACCGTCTTTTTCCCCGATTTCAGTTTCCGCAGCCCGACAAATTACAGGCTACGCCAGATTAAACTCGACAGTTCCTTCCTGGTCGGCAGCAAACGCGTTGCCGATACCGACTGGCACGAGTTCGAATCGAATAAATTCAGGCGGATTGTGCTGCGCCCGTCATCCTCGACCGGGCTGGATAACTTTCGTGTGTATTTTTCAACGCCCTCGCTGTTCCGCTCGATTGAAAATTCACTATTTATAGCGCTGCTCAGCACGATAATAACCGTTAGCCTGGCATTTGGTTTTGCTTACGCGTTGAATCGCAGCAAGATGCGTTTTAAAGGTGTATTTCGCCTGATCGCCATGGCGCCGATTCTGGTGCCCTCATTACTGCCGGGTATTGCCCTGGTTTACCTGTTCGGTAACCAGGGCATGATTAAAGAATTGTTAATGGGTGAATCGATCTACGGTCCTATCGGCATCGTCATCGGGTCGGTATTTTTCACCTTCCCGCACGCGCTGATTATTATTACCACGGCGCTCGCTATCTCGGATTCGAGATTATATGAGGCGGCTATATCGCTTCGCACCAGTCGCTGGAGGACTTTCTGGACCGTCACCATCCCCGGCGCGCGCTACGGGTTAATCTCGGCGGCGTTTGTTGTTTTCAACCTGGTCATCACCGATTTCGGCTTACCAAAAGTCATTGGCGGCCAGTACAACATGCTCGCGGTGGATATTTACAAACAGGTAATCGGCCAGCAGAACTTTGAAATGGGCGCGGTGGTCTCGGTCGTCCTGTTGATACCGGCGTTATTTGCTTTTTCCCTTGATCGCTATGTTCAAAAACGGCAGGTGGCTCAACTCTCGGCGCGATCAGTACCTTTTGAAGCAAAACCGCATAAACAATTTGATCTTATCTGCCTTTCGTATTGCCTGGTGGTAGGGATATTCATCGTCGGACTGATCGGCGTCTGTCAGTACGCCGCCCTGATCAAATTCTGGCCATATCAACTAAGCCTGAGTCTCGTCAATTATAATTTCGATGTGATGGACGGTGGTGGCTGGGCTTCGTATACCAATTCGATTCAGCTGGGGATTTATACCGCCATCGTGGGCACGATAATGGTTTTTTCAGGCGCCTACGTGGTTGAGAAAACCAACCGGTTTTTTACCACCCGCTCGGCTTTCCAGTTTCTGGCGATGATGCCGATGGCGATCCCCGGACTGGTTCTGGGTCTGGCCTATATCTTTTTCTTTAACGATCCGGATAACCCGCTGAACCCGGTCTACGGAACCATGGGTATTCTGGTGATCTGCACCGTCACCCACTTTTATACGGTTTCGCACTTGACCGCGGTGACCGCACTCAAACAAATGGATCGGGAGTTTGAATCGGTCGCGGCGTCGCTCAAACAACCTTTTTACAAGGTATTTTCGAAGGTGACGGTGCCGGTATGCCTGCCATCGATTCTCGATATTTCCATCTACCTGTTTGTTAACGCGATGACGACGGTTTCGGCGGTTATATTCCTGTACTCCCCCGACACCACACTGGCCTCGGTGGCAGTACTGAACATGGATGATGCCGGGGATGTCGCACCGGCTGCGGCCATGGGCATGATGATTTTCTACACCAATGTCGCGGCGCGCCTGATTCATTCGCTTGTCACGCGCAAGGTGCTGGGAACCACGCAGGCCTGGCGCACTCTCTAACCCGCTTTTCTCACCAGTCTTCTCGGTAAATGCTCCTGCTTTACTCTACCTCCGGAACGCCAGACCGCTACATCCATGTAGTCGTACTGTGACAGCACCACAAATCACGGCTATCGATGGGTCGCATTTTGACGTGGCCATTGTTGGCGCGGGCATCAATGGCGCCAGCACGGCACAACACCTGAGCGCTGCCGGTTATCGGGTTCTGGTCGTGGATCAAGGGGATTTCGCCAATGGCGCAACCAGTCGCTCGAGCCGTCTGTTGCATTGCGGGCTGCGCCATTTAGCGTCAGGATCAAGCCTGTGGACAAGCCTGTTACGTCCCCACAGCCTGTGCCGTTCGCTGGGCATTGTCCATGCTGACATGATTGCACGTGATGAGATTGTTCAGACCATTCCCGAGCGAGTAAAGCCCATTAATATTTGCCTGCCGATCTATGCTGACGATCCTTACCAGCCATGGCACATGGATCTCGCGTTTTCGATGTTACGGATGATGAGCCCCAGGGGAGTACCCCTTGATTATCGACGCTATGCGCCAGGGCAATCCATGAATCAGGTCCCTGTCGAACCCTGGTTACGCGACCCTGCCCGGCTGCGCGGTATCGCGGTGTTTCGCGAATACCTGTTTGACTGGCCAGAAAGAATTGCGCTTGATGCCCTGTTTGATGCGCGTCGAATGGGAGCACAGGTCCATAACTACACCCGTGTCGAGGTCTTGCAGAGGTTCGGGTCGAAAGATCGTTGGCGCCTGTCGCTGGGCTCGGCGGGCCAGGAAGAACATTCAGATCAATCGGGTCCCAATGTAACCGCCCAGGTCACAACCGATATGGTGCTGAATCTAGCCGGCGCCTGGGTCGATGCAATCACGGGCAAGACGGGAGTCACCATCGAACCCAAATGCGCCGGTATAAAAGGTATTCATATTGCGCTTAGGCTGCCGCATGAATTCTCCAATTGGGGGCTGTTCACATACAACAGTATTGGCGAACCACTTTACTGTTTACCGTTAAACGGGATGCATTACATCGGGCTTACGCGCACAACTTTCAACGGGGATATCGCCGATGTTTCGGCGAGCGACCGGGAAATCGACTGGATGATCGCCGAAACCAACCGTTGCCTGCCGCGGTTGGCCATTACGCGAGCGGATATCCTGTTCAGCTGGGCCGGCGTGAATCCGTTGACTCATGACCCCAACAACCCGCTGGGCAGCCGCGAAATCAAGATACACGACCTGGCTAGCGATGGTTTACCTGGCATGCTGGCGCTGACCGGTGGAGCGATCATGACCCACCGGCGTGTTGCAAATCGACTGCTGACCGCAGTTTCAGGTCGCCTCGCTCCATCGGCTTCACCGCAGGAATTGACATTTCAGTGGGCCGATAACGCGAGTGAAGAAAACACTCCCCGAATCGAAAGTGATAGCTTCAGCGTCAGCATTGCAACGGTCATGCGTTGCGCGCGTGACGAACAACCACGCAGCCTTGCCGATCTACTGATGCGCCGGCTCGGCGCCGGTTGGGCGAGCGACCAGGGCCTGGCGCTGGCGCGCCCGGTGGCAGAGGTCGCGGCCTCCGAGCTAGGCTGGTCTGAAACGCGCGTCGATGCCGAGGTACGCGACTACGCGCGGCACCTGGAAACCGCGCGCCGCCGCCCGAGTGTTTGAACAGAGCGGAATTGACGACGCGACCAAATACAACTTACCCAAGCCAATACTGACGTCATTGCAGGCCGGTCTGCGCTCTCGGCGCGCCCGTCATTGCGAGGAGCGCCAGCGACAAAGCAATCTCCTAAAGTTTGCCATGTCGTCTAGAGATTGCTTCGCTGCGCTCGCAAAGACGGGGGAAAACTCTGCAAGCTAGCCGCGCATGCGTTCGGCTCGGGGGTCGTACATCGCGGAAAGGCTCGCCTTTGCCGGGATGCGCTCGCCGGCGACGTCGATCTCGAAGCTGCCCGCGTCGATGTATTCCTTGCTCACTTCTTCCTCGACCTCGATATAGCCGAGGCCGACCGCGCCACCGAGCGTATGGCCGTAATCCCCCGAGGTCAGGTGGCCGACGATAACCCCGTCGCGCAGAATCGGTTCGTGGTGCCAGAACACAGGCTCCGGGTCCTGCAACAGGAATTGCACCAGGCGCTTGTTCATGAAACCGCGGCTCTCCTTCTGCTTCAGGATCGCATCGCGGCCAATAAACGGAACCTCCTTGTCGAGGGCGCAGACGAAGCTCATGCCGCATTCCAGCGGCGTGTCGTGATCGGCGACGTCGTGACCGTAGTGCACGAACTTCTTCTCGATGCGGCAAGAGTTGAGCGCATGCATGCCGGCGAGACCGAGGCCATGATCCTGCCCCTGCTCCCACAGGTAGTCGAAGGCGTGCCGCGCCTGATCCACGGGTACATACAACTCCCAGCCCAACTCGCCGACGTAGGACACCCGCCCGGCATAGGCGCGCGACATGCCGAGTTCAAGCGCGTGGAAATCGCCGAAGGGGAAGTTCGCGGTGCTGAAGTCGTGGTCGACGGCTGCACCGAGCAACGCGCGGCTGTCGGGACCCATCACGCCCAGCATCGCCCAGGCGTTGGTGATGTCGCTGATACAACAGAATTCACCCTCGGCGATGTGCGATTTCATCCAGTGCAGATCCTTGATCGTCTGCGCCGCGCCGCTAATCACCCAGAACTCGTCCTCGGCAATCCGCGTCACCGTCAAATCGGCTTCGATTCCGCCGTGATCGTTGAGCCAATGGGTATACACCATGCGCCCCGGCTCGACATCGACATTGGCGCTGGAAATACGTTGCAGCAACTTGACCGCGTCGCGGCCCTGCACCAGGTACTTGGAAAACGAACTCTGGTCGAACAACACCACCTTCTCGCGTGCGGCGCGGTGCTCGGCGGCGCTATGCTCGAACCAGTTCTGCTTGCCGAAACTGTACTCGTACTTCGGCTCCACGCCCTCGGGCGCAAACCAGTTAGCGCGCTCCCAACCGGCGGCCTCGCCGAAGCAGGCATTGCGCGCTGCCAACCTTTCGTGAATCGGTGAATGTCGCAGGTTGCGCGCGGTTTCCATCTGCTTGTAAGGGTAGTGATTGTCATAAAGCAGCCCCAGGGTTTCCGTGACGCGCTCTTCGATGTACTTTTGCGTGGACTGGAACGGGAACATGCGGCGAATGTCATTACCCCACAGGTCCATCGGCGCCTTGCCGACATGCATCCAGTCGGCAAGCGCGCGACCGAGGCCGCCCGAAGTCTGGATACCCACCGAGTTGAGCCCGCAGGCGACATAAAAACCCCTCAGCTCGGGCGCCTCACCCATGTGAAACTGGTCGTCCGGGGTAAAGCTTTCCGGGCCGCAGAAAAACTTTCGCCAACCGCATTCCTGCAACATCGGTACACGCTGCATCGCATGCTCGAGCACCGGCATGAACTGCTCGTCCATGTGACCCTCGATTTCTTCGAAGGAAAAGTCATCGGGTATGCCCCGCTGCCCCCACGGCACCGCGTTCGGCTCGAACGCGCCGACCATCAGGCTGCCGGCGTCCTCGCGGTAATAGGCGCAGCGATCGTAGTCGCGCATCACCGGCAGGTCATGCGGTAAATCATCCAGCTTCTCGGTTACCGCATAGTAGTGTTCGCAGGCGTGCAGCGGCACGCTGACGCCCGCCATGCGCCCTATTTCACGGCCCCACAGGCCGCCGCAGTTGACGACAAAATCCGCCTGTATCTCACCCTGATCGGTGACCACGCCGCTCACCCGCCCGTTGGCCTGCTTGATGCCGGTGACGCGCACGCCCTCGAGGCACAGCGCGCCGCGTCCGCGTGCACCCTTGACGAAGGCCTGGGTAATATCTACCGGGCTCGCGGTGCCGTCCTGTGCGATCCAGCTCGCGCCCAGCAGATCGCCGGTCTCGAGGTAGGGATAAATCGACTTCGCCTCTTCCGCGGTAATGATATCGACGCGCGTTACACCGAAGGCGTTGTTCATCGCCGCCACCCGCTTCAATTCCTGGAAGCGCGCTTCGCTGTGCGCGATCGTCAGCGAGCCGACCTGCTTGAAGCCGGTGGCCTGCCCGGTCTCCTCCTCGAGTTCCTTTAACACCGACATGGAATACTGGCACAACCTCGCATGCGACTCGTTGGCGCGCATGGTGCCGACCAGCCCGGCCGCATGCCAGGTGGTGCCACAACTGAACTGGACGCGTTCCAGCAGTACGACGTCAGTCCAGCCCAGCTTGGCGAGATGGTAGGCCACGCTGGAACCGATAACGCCGCCACCGATGATGACCGCGGAGGCGCGTTCAGGAATTGTTTGTGACATGGCTGTGATCCTTTGGGATGTTGCGATCGAAACCGCTATTTTGCATTAGTTATTTTGCAGATAGCAAATAGATTTGACGCCCTGATGATATAGGTCAAACGGGGGGGGGTTAAACGGTGCTCTACGCACAGCCTGCTGCGGCGGGACTACAACCGCTTAACACGTCTCATTCTAGTTTTGCGCGATGTTATCAAAGCGCCAGATGGATTGTTCGCAATAATCGATCAGCAGATCGAGGTCGACCGGCCCGCAATAATAATAGCCTTGCTGGAGATTACAGCCGAGTTCGAGCAGCAGGCGGGATTGCTCTTCATCCTCGATGCCCTCGGCAACCACCTTGATGCCGAGATTCTGCGCGATATCGATGATGTTGAGCACCATCAGGCGATCTTCGTTGCGCTTGGTGATGGTGTCGATGAAGCTCTTGTCGATTTTCAGTTCATCGATCGGCAATTGCTTGAGCAGGCTCAACGACGAGTAGCCGGTACCGAAATCGTCCATCGACAACTTGACCCCGAGACTGCGGATCTTGTGCAGCACCGGTATCAGGTATTGCAGATCGTCGATAAAAATCCCCTCGGTGATTTCCAGCGTCAGCTGGTTCGTCGGGAAGTCATATTTCATCAGGCTCGCCGACAGGCGCTCGGTGAAGCCATTTTCCTGCAACTGCCGTATCGACACGTTGATCGATAAATCCAGGTTCTGGCAATGATGTCGATTTATCTCGGACAGGTCGTAAAGCGACTGGTCGATGACGAAGTGGCCGATGTCGATAATCATGCCATTGCCTTCGGAGACGCGAATGAAGCGGTCCGGCGGAACCTGCCCCAGCTCGCCGTTCTTCCATCGGATCAGCGCCTCGACTCCGACCGGCAACTGTCCATCGATTACCTGCGGCTGGTAAACCAGCGAGAATTCTCCTTCCGCCAACGCCTGCGGCAAGGCTTGCTGGATATCGGTGGTCTCCATCAACTCATCGCGCAATTCGCTGGAGAAGATGTAAAAGCTGTTTTTGACGTTCTTGGCCTTGTACATGGCGGTATCGGCCGCGCTGAACAGGGTTTCGAAGGAATCGCCATCCGCCGGAAAATGCGCGACCCCGATGCTGGCGCCCATGACGAAGTTATAGTTTTCGACAAAATAAGGTGATGCCAGCGACTCGAGCACCTCGGCTGCGAGTTTCATGATCGATGCTTCGTCACATTTGTGCGAAATGACAATAAACTCATCGCCACCCTGCCGACAGACCAGGTCCTTGTCGTTGAATATCGACAGCAGGCGATTCGAAACCTGCTTGAGCAAGATGTCGCCATAGGAATGGCCATGGCTATCGTTGATGTTCTTGAAGTTGTCGAGGTCAATGAAAAAGACCGAAAATGGGTCGGCTCCCTTACCTGTCCAGTCCGCTTCGGCGAGGCGCAGAAATTGCCGGTTCTTCAGACCGGTGAGGAAGTCCTGGCTCGCCTGCTTGAGTAGCTTGGCGTGGTTTTTCTGTTCGACGACTGCAATCTGCCGGAACATGAACCAGGCGAGAGCGGACACGATCAGGAAGGTAACCAGGTAAAGCACGAGCGACGGCCAGAATTGCGCCAGCAGGTAATCGTGCGCCACGATCGAATTGACCCAGATCTGGTGCTTTGGCAGGTAGTTTATCGAGTACAGGTTGACCACGCCCGCGCTGTCGGTGGCGGTGAAGACGACCGGCGCCGAGCGGTCCCTGAGATCGTCCAGGCCCAGCCCGATCTGTTGGCGAACGGACTGATCCAGCATTTCAATGTGTTGCGCGGGAATAGGGGTGTCGATGATTTCACGCAGCTGCGATTCTTCGGTGATTCCGCTGACAAAGGTGTAGTAAAAATCGTAGTCATGAAAAATCTGCAACCGATAAGGCATGGCATCGGCTCTTTCGAACTTGATCGAGTCCAGCTGGGGTAACAATTCACGCGGCTTTATGCCCGCGGTCATCATTCCGAGAAGTCGATTTTCGTTATCGCGAATACCCTTTCGAATCGGTATCACCAGGTCATCGACTGCGGTCAGAAAATAAGCCCTGCCGAGTACCATGCGCTCAACCGCCATCGCCTTGAGGAAGCTCTTGCGGCTGTTTTCATACTGCTTCAGATTGGGCATCTTGTCGAGATCGAGATTCGAACTGCCGAGCACGACTTCACCGTCCAGGTTGGCGAGGCCGAAGGCAAGCAAAGAATGATTCTGCTGCAGTATGCTGTCGAGCGTTTTTTGCGCGTCGGCGCTGCTGGTGGCGGATTCGTCCGCGAGAAGCTGGTGCCCGAGTAAATCGAGCATGATTTCCTGTTGATCGAAATTCAGGGTTAACGACGACGAGAAAATCCGGTTGAGGTAGGCCAGCTCAACTTCGGCATCCGCTTTGATTGCCTCCCACCTGGAATAGGCGCTAGCCACCAGGTACACAAGCCCCAGCAACAGAAACGCGTAGAAGATTAGCCAGATATTCTTTTTTATCGGCACCCGTAGCTCATTTCATTGATCAAGATAATAAAATGAGTGTAGTACATCCTGAAATTTTGACGGCGGTCACAAAATTTCCGCAATGGCGAGCGCAAACCTGCCTGATTCCGGGTCGGGCTGAAGGCTTTTCTGGCGCCAGCAGGCTAGCCGGCGGCGCTGATTTTTTCGATGCCAAACTGATCCAGCATTTTCCTCACAGCGTCGAGCGCACCCTGCATGTGTTGCTGGTCGAGCCGGCCGATACAGCCCATGCGGAAGCTGTTCGCGACCGTCAGCTTGCCGGGATAAATGACATAGCCCTGGTTTTTGAGGCCGTCGTAAAACGCGTTGAAATCAAATTCAGGATTTCCCGGCATATGGAAAGTGATGATAATCGGCGCCTGCAGTTCGTCGGGCAACAGCGTGATGAATCCCATCGCGCGCATCCCGGAAACCAGTAAATCGCAATTGGCGCGATAACGCCCGCCCCTTCCGGCGACGCCGCCTTCGGCCTCGTACTCGCTGAGCGCCTGGTCAAAGGCGAGCAAGACATGGGTCGGCGGCGTGAAGCGCCACTGGCGATTTTTCTGCATCGCCCGCCATTGCTCGTAGAGGTCGAGCACCAGCGACGGCGAATTGCCCTCGGTCTTTTCCAGTGCGCTTTCGCGCGCCACGCAAAACCCCATACCCGGGGCGCCTTCGAGGCACTTGTTACTGGATGCGACCACGGCATCGAACTCGATCTCGGCGGCATCGAGCGGCAGGGCACCAAAAGCGCTCATCGAATCGATGAGCAGGCTGCGCTGGTGGCGCGCAACGATTTGTGAGACCTCTTTAATCGGGTTCAATATGCCCGACGTGGTTTCACAATGCACGACCACCACGTGGCTGATGTCGGCGTCCGCGTCCAGGGTCGCGTCGAGCAGGGCGGTATCGACCGGTACGTCTTCTGCGGATTCCTGCACAAGATAGCTACGCCGGTAATAGTCGCAAATTTTGGCGATACGCTGCCCGTAGGCGCCGTTGATCAGAATCAGCAATTTGCCATCGGCTGGAACAAAATTTCCGATCATCGCTTCGACCACGAAAGTGCCGCTGCCCTGCAGGGGCACACTGACATGACTGCCGACGCCATTGACGATCGCCACCAGGCGTTCGAGGATACGCGCATTCAGATCGATGAAGGTGGCGTCGCGCGAGCCGTAATCGTGCAGCATCGCCTGTTTCACCGTAAGCGAAGTCGTCAGCGGTCCCGGGGTCAGCAGGTAGGGGTCACCGCTGGGTGAGCAAGCGGCATCGATGCTGGAGTTGTCGGTCATTGAATCAGTCCTGCGAGTATTTGAAAGGTTGCCATTTATACCTCTGATAAATACTATCTATCAAATCGATAATACATATGCCTCGGATAGATAATGCCGATATCACATGCGCATCTACGTTCCTTCCACGCGGTCGCCACCCACGGCAGCTTCACGCGCGCCGCGGAAATGCTGAACATCACGCAGCCGACACTGTCCGGCCAGGTTAAAGATCTTGAGGAACGTTACGGCACAAAACTTTTTGTACGTCTGGGGCGCCGCATCGAATTAACCGACATCGGCAGGTCGGCATTTAATATCACGCGCCTGCTGTTCCGCCACGAGGAGGAAGTTGAACATTTACTGCAATCGGCGCGCGCGCTGACCTCGGGCGAATTGCGCGTCGCCGCCGATTCTCCGTATATTGCGACACCGCTGCTGGCTCAATTCCAGCGTCTCTACCCCGGCATCCAGATCTCGATTCAATACGGCAATTCGCAACAGTTGATGTCGTGGATCGAATCGCGACGCTGTGACGTCGCCTTTTTACCGAATATTCCGCAGGAGGAAAACAAGCTTTACTCGATTCCGCTGTCGCCGGACAGGCTCGTCGTTTTCGTCAGTCGGGAACACGATTGGGCCGAGCGCCGCTCGGTATCGATCGAGGAACTGGTGACACAGCGGATTATTCTGCGCGAAAAAGGTTCACGCACGCGCTCAATTTTTGAAGAAGCGATCGAAGACGCCGGACTGGTGCTCGACGACGTCATGGAAATCAGCGGCCGTGAAGGCGTGCGCGAGGCGGTCGCGGCCAACTTCGGTGTCGGTATCGTCGCCGAGTGTGAACTGCTCGCCGATTCACGCTTGCGCGCCCTGCCGGTCAACAACGCCGAGCTGGTGCATGCCGAGTACGTAGTCTGCCTGCAGGAAATGCGCTCGCTGCGGGTAAACGACGCCTTTCTCGGCATGATCAGCGCGAGCCAGAAGGACAACGGCTGAACAAAAAAGTACGTTATTGCGATACCCAGAGGGCATAAAGGAGCGCAGCGACGCGGCAATCTCCAAACGGTATGCCAGGCTTACGGAGATTGCTTCGCTGCGCTCGCAATGACGAAATGTTTGGAGAATGACGGGGACTAGTATATAGGTGTTTTCGATAGATAGCATATGCAATATCGATTTTACCTTAATCGAGATAACTGTATATTGGCGCAGCTTTTAACCTGACTGGATACAACATGAGCTCGGAAAAACCGGTAATCAGTGTCAACGGCCGCGACTATCGCTGGCCGCAAAACCCCTGTGTCGTGGTCTGCATCGACGGTTCGGAACCGGATTATATCGAACAGGCGATCGCGGCTGGCGTGATGCCGTGGATGAAAAAAGTGGTCTCCAGCCAAGGCAGCGATTTGCGTGCCCATTGCGTGGTGCCGAGCTTCACCAATCCGAACAATATTTCCATCGTCACCGGCGTCCCCCCGGTGGTGCACGGTATCTGCGGAAACTTTTACTACGACCGCGACAACGATCGCGAAGTGATGATGAACGAGCCCGAGTTGCTGCGCACGCCGACCATTTTCAAAGCCTTCCAGGATGCAGGCGCGAAAGTCGCCATCGTCACTGCGAAAGACAAGTTGCGGCGCCTGCTCGGTAACGAGCTGGAGCTTGGTGACGGCGGTGCGATCTGTTTTTCGTCGGAGAAATCGGACCAGGTCAGCCTCGCCGAGAACGGCATCGAAAACGTGCTCGACATGGTCGGCATGGAAGTGCCTTCGGTCTACAGCGCCGAACTGTCCGAGTTCATCTTCGCCGCCGGCGTCAAATTGATGGAAACGGTTCGACCCGATCTGATGTACCTGTCCACCACCGACTATATTCAGCACAAGTTCGCACCGGGTAGCGACGGCGCCAATTCGTTTTACGCGATGATGGATAAATACTGGGCTCAACTCGACGCGCTCGGCGCGGTGATTGCGCTGACCGCCGATCACGGCATGAACGCCAAGCACGATGATGCAGGCGATCCCAACATTATTTACCTGCAGGATGAAATGGACCGCATGCTCTCCGCGGGCGCGGCGCGCGTGATCCTGCCGATCACCGATCCCTACGTCGTACATCACGGTGCGCTTGGTTCTTATGCCACGGTTTACCTGCCCGACGGCGCCGATATCGGCGCCCTCAAAACTGAACTGCTGGCGATCGATGGCATCGACGCCGTTTACGACAACGAGGAAGGTTGCAAGCGTTTCGACCTGGCCAACGATCGCATGGGCGATCTGATCCTGGTATCGAGTAAAGACGTCGTTATCGGTACCACCGCCTCGCGCCACGACCTGTCGGGCCTGGAAGTACCACTGCGCTCGCACGGTGGCGTCACCGAACAACAAGTGCCATTGATCGTGAGCCAGCCGGTAACGAACCTGGATCAGGCTCATCAGCTGCACAACTATGATATTTTCAACCTCGCACTTAACCATGTAGCAAACTGACCATGTATTCCCCCATGACAAGTAAACACGAAAAAATGCGCATCGCCGGCAAGCTGGTCGACGGTGATACCGGCAAAAACGTCGAGGTCCTGAACCCCTACAATGGTAAAGTGGTCGGTACCGTGCCGCGCGCGAGTCGTGCTCAGGTTGCCGAAGCATTTGAAATCGCCGCCAGCTATCGGCCCAGACTGACGCGCTACGAACGCCAGCAAATCCTGCTCAAGACCGCCGAGATTATCGTCTCGCGCCGCGATGAGATTTCCGACCTGATTACGGCCGAAAGCGGACTCAGCAAGAAAGACAGCCTGTACGAAGTCGGACGCGCTTTCGACGTGTACAGTCTCGCGGGTCAACTGTGCATCAACGACGACAGCCAGGTCTTTTCCTGTGACCTGACGCCGCATGGCAAACAGCGCAAAATTTTTACCCAGCGTGATCCATTGCTGGGCGCGATTTCGGCAATCACGCCTTTCAATCACCCGCTCAACATGATTTCGCACAAGATCGCACCCTCGATCGCGACCAATAACTGCATGGTCGCTAAACCGACCGAGCAGACACCGCTGACTGCCCTGCATTTAGCCGATATTCTTTACGAGGCTGGGCTACCACCGAAAATGTTATCGATTGTTACCGGTTTGCCTGCGGATATGGGCGACGAAATGCTGACCAACCGGCATATCGACCTGGTTACCTTTACCGGCAGCGTTGGCGTAGGAAAGTATATTGCCGAAACTGCAGGCTATCGCAGAACCGTACTTGAGCTCGGTGGTAACGCGCCGCTGATCGTGATGGACGACGCCGACCTCGACAAGGCAGCCGAACTCGCCGTCTCCGGCGGCACCAAAAATTCGGGGCAACGCTGCACTGCGGTCAAGCGCGTGCTGTGCATCGATTCGGTCGCCGACGAGTTTGCCGCGCTGGTCGCGGAAAAGGCGGCGAAGTTGAAATACGGTGACCCGATGGACCCGGATACCGATGTCGGCACCGTCATCAACGAAGCTTCCGCCATCCTCTTCCAGGACCGCGTCAACGATGCCATCGACAAAGGCGCCACCCTGCTGTACGGCAACGACCGCCAGGGTGCGGTGTACTCACCGACCGTGCTCGATCACGTCCCCTTCGACTGCGACCTGGTGCGCGAGGAAACCTTCGGACCGCCGATTCCCATCATCCGCGTACGCGATATCGATCACGCCATCGAGGTCGCCAACTCGACCGCTTTCGGCCTGTCTTCGGGTGTTTGCACCAACCGCATGGACGACATCATACGTTTCATCAACGAACTCGAAACCGGCACCGTCAACATCTGGGAAGTCCCGGGTTACCGCATCGAAATGTCACCCTTTGGCGGCATCAAGGATTCCGGCCTCGGCTACAAGGAAGGCGTCATCGAAGCGATGAATTCCTACACCAACGTCAAGACCTTCTCGCTGCCCTGGTAATAACGCAAGCCGTCATTGCTTCGCTACGCTTTTAGGCCCTTTGGGTCCGCAATGACGGCAGTTTTGGCCTTAAGTAAGTACCACCGTGGTCTGACCCGAAACTTCCCTGGTTCGTTAAGGCTTTTCACCGCGCTGCATGCGCCGCTCTATATCGTCAAGGCAAGGTATCAGGTCCGCGATACTGTCTATGACATAATGCGCGCCACGCTGATACATGGTGGGGTAGATACGATCACGGTGTTTTTGCTTGACCTCCTCCGAGAAGGAATTCCATTCGTCCAGTTGGACCCCGACTTCATTGCCGGATATAGCCAGGCCGATACCCCAGGCGCCTGCATTCAATCCTTCCTCGATACCCGTCAGCGTATCGTCAATTTTTACCACCGCTTGAACCGGTGAAATATCGAGTTCCAACATGTTACGCAGCACCATGTGAGGGAATGGGCGTCCGCGTTTGACATCGCCAGCGCCGAAAGTTGCATCGGGGAGATATCCCTGCTTTTCAGCATCGGCCAGGTTGATGGCCAACATGCCAGGGAGGTAACCGGAGGTTGAACCAATCTTGTAGCCTCGCTTACGGCACTCGGCGATCACTTCGAGAGTACCCGGGATCAGTTGCGAATATTCACTCAGGCATGCCTCCTGCATTGGCACAAAATCATCGAACATTCGACCCACGTCGTCGTCGGTCGGCTCGCTGCCGTGAGTTTCAACCCAGCGCCGGCGTACACTGGGAATTTCACAAATCAATCCAATATGGACTCTCTTGTGCGCGCCCATCGGAATTCGTGCTTCTTCGAGGCTGATGGGAACACCGGCTTTTTCGAAAACCTGCCGGAAAACCACGGCTGGCGCCATGCAACCGAAATCCATGGTAGTGCCCGCCCAGTCGAGAATGACGCAGCGGATTGGACCATGATAATTGCGGGTATAAGTGAATTCACGTTCGTAGGTAAATTGCATGATGTTAATCCCTGATCTATGTATGGATTGACGCAGGGTATTCGTATGTTTCAGGTGTAATCAAGTAGTTATTGTTTATAGCTTGTATCACCTTGGCCTATATCGGAACGGGGACAAGATCTTTGCGCTGGCCTGGTAACACTCAATGTCGTCCCTGCGCAAGCAGGGACCTTATAAGCTACTTCTTTGTAATTGGTTCCAG
>Ga0255048_10000874_pt1 | contig 22169 bp, 31 predicted proteins | sample JV7_2_2_MG_FD_183619 | JGI IMG/M metagenome (GOLD analysis project Ga0255048, IMG submission 183619) | Seawater microbial communities from Jervis Inlet, British Columbia, Canada - JV7_2_2 | ecosystem: Environmental > Aquatic > Marine > Inlet | place: Canada: British Columbia | collected 2016-10-06
TTCACCAACCTCACTAACACCATCCATTGTGTTCTGGATGGTCCCTTGTCCAGATGAAGTTCCAACAAAATCGTCTAATAAATCCCACATTCCCATAATAACCTCTTAGTCTGTTTCCAACCATATTGATAAACTACTGTCCCATCGAATTAACTTGCCACTACTCGATGGCATTGTTCTTGCAAAATTTCTGACAGTAACCGTAAAAGCACTGTTATTGTAAGCCAAGATATCCTGTCCCTCAACCTGTCCTGTGAAAGCATAGAATGCATTCGCTCCGCTCGTAGGGGTCAGTATTACCGTTGCATAACCGGATACATCATCCTCGTTTGAAGCAGCTGTACCTGCGTCAACGTACCCGGTACCCAGATTAACCTTGGACGTAAGAATCAATTCATCCTGACATGTCAGAGTACCAGCTATAACCGTATTTCCAGTAGCACCGGCCACAGTGAATTTATCTGTATTGAAGATTATATCACTGGTGCTGGAGCCAATAAGGTCATCTCCGGTGCCCAGTGTTATGTCCCCACCCGCTGTGGTTAAGCCTGCTGTTGCGGTGATTAGGCCGGTTACCCCAAGTGTACCGCCTATGATTGTATTACCTGTCGCCCCTGCTACGGTGAATTTATTGGTATTAATGGTTATATCACTTGTGCTTGAGCCTATGAGGTCATCACCCGCACCCAGTGTCAACGGGCCGCCTGCTGTGGTTAGTCCTGCTGTTGCGGTGATTAAACCGGTTACCCCAAGGGTCGAATTAAACAACCCAGCGCCAACAGCCCTGAAGGTGCCGTTCACATCCATTTTATACTGTGGGCTCACTGTGTTAATTCCTACATCACCACCACCTTCTATTACCATTAAAAATGTTGCGTTATTCATCACTGTCAGTAAAAGCTGACCCGAGTCAAAATCAGTAATTCCGGCTACGTTCTTCTTTGCGGCCATCAGTTCTATGCCTACAGTGCCTTCGGACACATTCGAATATGAATGGAGTTTCATTGATCCGCCTATCGGTGATTCCGATAAACTGGTGATCTGAATACCGCCGTTTGTGGCACTAGCTTTGTTTATAATACCGTAGCTGTCTGTCTCTGCAAAATCCGTCATTCCGTGAGCAACGTCACTGGATTTCAGGCTTAGAATTATATCATCATTGGCGCCTTGATTGATTGTCAGGCCGGAGCCTTCTGGGGTCTCGGTGCCAATTGCGACAGCTTTGTCTTGATCTATCGTCATTGCCAAAACAGGTATATTTGTTGTCCCCGGATTATTGGGTGTTATGAAGAAATCAAGAGCCGTCCCACCATCAGTATCAGCGGCATAAGATTCGGTCGCTCTGTTCACTATTGCAGCCAAAAACTTTGGGCTCTCAGTGGTGAACTGAGGATCAGTAGACATGAATTTTATGGGGCGACCGTATTTACTGCCGGTATTCATTCCACCGATCACAAGCTCTAATCCACCCATCGTTCTGGTTAGTGCTGCCTTGCCAGCATCAGCACCAGTTATTCTGACTATAGGGGTATTAGCTGCGTTCTTAACCTGTAGTGTTGCCCCGGTTCCAGGTGAAGCGTCTCCAATAGAAAATTGCTCGTTGGCACTTGAAAAAAACATCCCGCCACTGTTTATGTTTATATCACTAGTTGAACTTCCAATAAGGTCATCACCCGCACCCAGTGTCACCGGGCCGCCTGCCGTGGTTAGGCCTGCCGTGGCTGTGATTAAACCGGTTACCCCAAGTGTACCAGTAAAAGCACCGGCCCCCGCTGAGGATATGGTCAGTCTGGCTACCCCATTAGTATCAACTTCAAAGCCATTTGCCCCATTGGCAATAAGATTCAAACTTGATGCCCCCTGCCCTACAGTACTTGTAAGTCCTCCTGTGGTTTGGCTGAATGTAACAAGTGCCTTCGCGGATGTCGGATCTGTTATTGCCAGCCCTTCATTCGCAGTTAGAAGGCCATTTGCAATAAGAGTTCCAGCTACAGTCACATTCGTAGCCAGACCCACAGTCAACGTCTGTGCACTCCCACTAGTGGTTATTTCACCAGCCGTACCCGCAATAGTCAAACTCTGGCTATCCAAGTCCACCGAACCCGTACCACTATCACCAGCAAAATCCAAATCCTCTAATGTCAAATCAGACAGTAAAGCAATAACCCCGTCAGAATCAGGCACCTGTAATGTGCGAGTGTTCCCTGTGGTTACCAGTGTACCGACATCCAGATTGAGTATCTTTGTGGTGTCAGCCTCATCAAATACAGAGAACTGATTATCTGCAAAATCAGTCACGGTCCCACCAGTGCTTGCACCGCCAGCCACATCAGTTGTTCTTAGGTCCAGTGTGGATATATGAGTGAGTGTAGTTGTACCGCCAGTCCATTTAAAAGTCATTCTACAAATAGCTACCCCTGTTGACGAGTCAATACCAAACTGTCGGGGCATTGTTAAATTGTCAAACCCGTCCACATCATTGGTTGCATTTGTTTCTGTGACATAGCTTCCACTGGGTAACTGGCACATAATAGGTGCGTGCTCACCTGTTTTATTAGCAACACCAAAAAAGAATACATTGAAATACTTGTTGTTAAGTGCTCCACCGGCTGAGTCCGATACAATATCAAACAAATCCGTAAATATATGGTAAGCGTCCCCGGACCAGTTTATGGCGTGGATTTTATCCGTACTTGAAGTATCAATTGCTGGCATGGTATGGCTGTGAAGCTGGTAAACCATACCTGCTGTTGATTTAAAAAAAGCTGCTGACCCGGCGGCATCATCAAAATAACTCGTAGCTGCTGCCTGATCCGTCCCGTTTGGGTCCAGCCCTGAGAAATAAACAGTCCCATTATGCCTCATTCTTTCAGCTAAATGGGTTAGATGCCCTCTGTCGTTTCCGTTTTTTACATGGTCATTCCAGTTCTGGTTTACATAAACACCGCTCACGGTTTGAACCGAGGCTGCACTTTGAACAAGAAAATAAGCCACTTTAATATGCTCTGGTGTTGGCCATGAAGACGTTGATTTAGTCAGTGCTTTCGTGGATTGCAGAATATATATCCAATTGCCCTGTGGCGAGGTATCACTTCCAGCCGTTAAGGCAATAGTTGCTGCCGGGGTACAATCAAGAGTGGTGTCATTATCACTGAACTGCATTGTCAAATCACCAGTACCCTGCTGCTCAAGACTCATTGTGATAATGGTTCCGTTGGATGTCACTACAGCATCAAATGTTTCCTTGAATGTACCATTATAAATCTCTCTTAGAGCAAAAGTATTATTTCCAAACGCTGCGATTGACTGCTGGGTGGCAAGAGATACCGCAGAATCAGAGGCCATATCATCTTCATCAAGAACCCCTGTCACTGCAATGGTTGAGCCTACATTGATAGTAAGTGCAGTAACAGCCCCTGAGAAATTCGCAATTGCCGCCGTTAAAGTCCCGGTTGTCGTGGGACTGGTACTCATCATCACATTACCCGTTCCTGTGATTGTATTACTTACAAGACCTTTTGAACCGTCCGTGAAAACAGCCTGTGAAGCTGTCAGAGTACTTGCTATTGGTTGAGCTGTGAATGTGGCTACCCCGGTCACACCAAGTGTACCGCCAATCGTGATGTTACCTGAGAAATTCGCCGCCGCTGCTGTAACCGTCCCGGTCAAAGTCGGGCTTGCACTCATTACATTACTGACCGTGCCAGTATTTGCCACCGAAACCAGATTACTGTCTGAATCCGTTTGTACATCCATACTGGCTGAAAGAGGAGTCGTAGGAATAGAAGCCCCTTGATCGTGAACCTTCTCAAAAAACATCTCCCAAGGCCAGCTCAATTTATTAGCAAGCCTCCCTTTAGAATCTCTCCTAAATACTTCGTGTTCTCTGGGGACGGGTGGCAGACTCATTTCGTTTCCACAAAAGCGTTAAGCATGCTGAATTTAGTGGGTTCCGAATATGTTATTTCCCATATTCTGGCCCTTGAAGCCCCCAGCCGATTCTTTTTTACTCTGGTTCCAAATGCACCGATAGCCCCGACCGACATTTGATATTTATTACTCCAGCGTCCTTTATCTTTCCAGCGAATCATTACAAGTGGCGCACTCCCCTGACCCGTGGGAAGACCTACGCCAACATCCATGTCAAGCTGAAAACTGGTATAAAATATCCTTTCCAGTGCGTTCCAGTTGGTTGGCCCGGTGCGATTCCTGATAATTACCTGTGTATCATCCGTGTAAGTAGTCTGTGATACCTCATATATTTTACCGTTATCCCAATCACCGAAATAATTGTTACCATTAAAAAACACCTGTCGCCTTGCCCTGTGCCGTTCATCCACTGATGTACTCGGATTCCTGTACAATTTTTCATGCCAGAGCCCAGTACCTTTGTCATACACCCATGTTTTGTTTTCAGAGGGGAAAGTCAGCTGATAAAAATCATGGCCGTCCTGTTGAAAGCAAAGCCCTTCGGCATCAGCCGTAGTAGTGTATCCGTGTATAGCTCTCTCGATCGGGATTGTTGAAATCTTAACAGCATCGAAGCCTTGATTCATGTAGACCTTACCGAACCCCTGAGCACTTGCACCAAGCCAGAAAATATTTTCCCCATCCTGAGTTAAGCTGTCTGGTGCTTCAAGGCCAATTTCATGATAGGTTCCTTCCATTCTTAAAAATTGATTCGTTGAATTCCCGGTGTTGTAATGAACCTCATAGCTCTGTCGGCCGAACAACCACAAACGTCTGTCGGATACAATTAGCCCATTAATAGGGTCTGTGGTTCCTTCTTTTGTGATAGTATTTCCTGAAGGCCAGTCAGTAGGGTCGTCAAGCGTGGAGAAAAAAGCAAACAGAGTGCCCGGCTTATTCACTATGTAATAACCGTCAAGGATACCGCAGAACAATCCACCCGGATAATCAGCGTCCGTTATCTGCGTGGCTGTTGAAGTATCAAGATTCCATGTATAAGCGTTTGCGGTCCCATCAGCAATCAATAGTTGTGTCTGGTTGTCTGCCATTCTGACAATTGAAGCCTCACCGGGCAAATCCCCGGTGCTCAGATTAAACCTTGCCGTCTCTGTCCCTGCCGTATTAACTGTGGAAACACTTTTGCCCCTGACAGTAAATAAAACCCCCGTAGAGGTTAAGTAAAGTTCCCTTATGCTTTGAGTACCGGCCAGAGTAGTGAATAGCAACAGCCCATGAGTAGGCCTTAAAGATATATGGTCTTTTGCGTTGGCATCAGTGTATACCTCCGGGTACATATTAACACATCTCTGTGCTGATACTTCCAGAAAATCCATCTCATACGAGGCCCCTATGAAAGGAATTTTAATCAAAATGTAATCCTGTTTATATATCCATTGTTTCTACCCCTGTTTAGATACCTTCCTATAGGTGAGGCCATTCGAGGGCGGTCTTTTTTGTTTACACGCTTAATCCATGCAATAGCTTCATTAGCTTTCCGAAGCACAGCATTAGAAGCTTCTTTATATTCTGGTGCGAGTTCTGTTGCCAGAATCCATTTAAGAGCCCTGATATACCCCGGTGCTAAATCAACCGAACTCGAGCCCGCAGAAATAGCGGCATGAACCGCCGGGACTTCCATGTGAAGGGTATAAGCCACACTTGGGACCGGCCACAGTTCCACGACTCCCAGTGGATACTCTGCCCTGTAGTACAAATATCTGGGGTATGGATTAGTGTTCGTTTTGTAGAAAATATTTGAATACTGCTCATTATCAATAATGCTTAAGGGTAAATCATAATTATTGGAATCCCTGATAAAAGCGGTTTCTATCCACTGGGGGCGGGTGGAATTATCTCCACCACTCCCGAAAGTGTAACTCCCATCAGATGCCGAAAGGGTTTGTGTCAATTTGACAAGATTGGTCTGCATGTACCGCTCATTGCTCCATGAATCCAGAATATCATTGATAGCGATAAGCCCGTCTGCCGATTCATCAGCATCAAGCGTCTCACCAGCCTCCTTGACATTCAGTTTTCTAAGTGCAAAGAGTGTAATTGCATCTGCTGTTTCGGCCATGCGCCCCCCTTATTTCCGTTTTGCTGTTCTTTTCTGTACCTGTTTTAATACCGTAGGAGTTTCTTGAGTTGTCGTTTCAGCCTGTTCAGGTACCTTATTTTTTTCCGTAACAGGTGACTCTTCCACAACCTTTTCAGAAGTTTTTTCACTGTCCTCCCGGTCAAGTTCAGCCTGGGCGAGCCCTATTGCTTCAGCTTTTAACTCAGCTTTTGCCGCATCAATAGCGTTTTTTTGAGCAAGTTTTTCAGCCTCAGATAACTCAATTACAGGACGTTTTCGAAGTATTTCTTTATCAGTCCCTTTCTGCAATGCGTTTATCTTAGGGTTTTTATGGCTTTCATATCCTTCAAGCCCGGCCTCATATTCTTCAGTCTCGTTGTTTACTCGTATTCTTTTACCACCTGCTTTCACTACACTTCTGGGGTAACTTCTCATTTTCCCGTCTCCTTTTGTTAAAATGGGGACGGTTTCCCGCCCCCTGTGAATTATGCTGATACCGCTTTAATAACGGCAAAATTAATTAGGATTGCTCCTGTTTCTGCTGTACCCGCTGCCACATTACCATTATGTACTCGAATGGTAAATGAACCCGCTGCCACATCCTGAACAGAAAGCACTGTACCTCCACTATCTTCACCTGATTGAATAGACAGAACAACGCAGTCACCAATAGCCACTGCACTGTTTGTTACTATAAAATCGGCTGACGCTTCTGCCGCCAGAGAAGTATTGTCGGTTGTGATTGTTCCACAAATGGTATTCACTGTCACGCCCGTTGACCGGTTTGTGATTTGTGTTACCGCTCCACCTGCACCAGTTGCATAACCTATACCAGAGGTTGCCCCGGTAGAAGTAATGGTTGTGGTTGCGGATATGGCACCGGTAGTTGTTAGAGCACCAGTAGCCACAGTACCCGTGAGTGAAATAGCTCCGCTTGTGGTGATTGTGTAAGCCGTTCCCGCTGCTCTAGGCCCGAAATCAGACAGCACAACACCTAAATCAATAGTTGCACCCGCCTGATCAACCGGAGTAGCGCCATGTGTTGAGCAAACAGAGGAAGTGGCATTTCCCATTCGGCACCCTGCATCTCCCTCATCGGAAAGTTCAAGGATACCAGCCTTATTTGAGTTTGTAGTTCCCATTTATTTATCCTCCTTTAAGGTAAGTACAGGCGGGTTGCCCATCTGTCGATTACAAGTTTAACGCCAAAGAGAACGTCAATTCTCATGGAACATACAGAAGTGTTCATATCGAAACCCCTGATTATTCTCATCGAAATATTATCCTCAACCCGTCTTTCAGCATATGCAGCCTCAGCCGGGATATCCAAATCACAAAAACCGATTGCGATAGCGGCAGGGTCAAAAGCGAGTCCCTGTTTATAAGCTGTGCTTAATGTACCAGTGAATACCAGATCATCATTTACAGCAGGCAGGCTATCAACATTCTGATAAGGTCCCGTAGAAATGATTGCCGGGCTTATCGCCAGAATGACATCACCACCAGCAGAATCAGCTGTAACTGTGAATTTTTTCAAGCGTCCGGTTGAAACCTTGGTATTTGCATCGACGGCAAAAACTGTATCAATAGTGAAAACATCACCTTTTTTAACAGTTCCCGATCCAGTATCGACGTCAAGAGTTTCATCTCCTGAAGTTGAGGCTGTTTTGACATCATAGTTGGCATCATAACCACCAGTTGTATGGGTTGAGACATTAGTTGTCATTCCTATGCCTTGGAATCCAAGGGTAGGCATTTTAATAATCCCGTCCGTCCATTGCTGATTTAGGTTTTCAGCCTTATGAAACAATGCCGCTGAATCAATCACCAGATCACCGTGTGCCTGTGGTGAAAGAATTAAACGTCTGTCACCTCTGGGGGCTAGACCCTCATCAAGGATTATTCCAGCATTAACCAGATCCGTCCTGTCAAGGTTGGTTGCAGGCAATGCAATGGCCTGGGCGATTTGGTCGCTTACAGTATCCATGCAGTAAGTGTCAATTTTAGCCGCCAGTGCAGTCATTGCGGGTTTAATCTTCCTTTCGGAAAAACCGTCAATATCCTGAGTTAATTCAGGGCTTGAATACTTGATATCCACACCACGAATTACCGAGCGGGTTAAGGGAACCGTCTTTTCTTCCACATCCTGAGTATCCATGCTCAGGGTTTCCCTGACAGTGTATTCCTGCGGTACAGGCAAGCGGATTTCCTGCCCTGCTTTCGCTCCATGAACCTTGTAGTCATCATTATAATTAGCACCGCAGCTATTAACGAAAATAGTGTTGTTTCGAAAATGGCGCTGTGCTTCAAGAAACACAAGGTCATTAGTCTTGTTTGTATTAGCCATAGTATCTCCTATGCTTTTTAAATGTTTAAGCGACTAGGAGCGACGATCTAACGTCGGGACGGAATCACTGTGATTCCGTCAAAATTCGCGTTTATCTTCTATTTTTCTTCATGTTCCATTCACGCTGACTCACTTTACTGGTTTCGCCTGAATTTGCGCCTCCGGTCACCTTGCCTGCGGGTTCCGGTGCGTCGCTAACAGTTTTAGGTGCCTTAGCTTTCACCTTCTGTTCAATCTCAAAGATTTCGCGGATCTGTTCGTCTCTGCTTAAACTGGCTATTTCATCCAGCTCATCCAGATTGTTCCCCAGATAGTTTACTATTTCTGCGCTGTTTTTCTTTGAACCTATAATTGCATCTCTCATTGCCCAGGCACCATCACGCTGCACCACGGCCAAAATTTCGTTTTCACTTCTCTGATAATTGTCAAATTTTTTGGCACCCTCAAGACGATCTACACCGTACCTGTCCGATACTTTTTGCTGTCGCCTTAACTGCTCTCTTTCCTGATTGCCTGCTTGTACTTTTGCCCGTTCGTCTGCTCTGATATCCTGTTCATTCTGCTTGCTCCACCGTTTAGTATCTCTTTCGTGCTCTTCTTCAGTGGCATAGTTTTCTCTTAAGGGCTCCGAGGGGAGTCTTTGTCCTTGTTCCAGTTCTGCAATTCTAGCATTAGCCGCTGTCAACTCCCGGCCTGTTTCCTCTGCCTGGTACTTGTATCTCCCAATACTTTTCTCGACCCGTCTGGAATATTTTTCTTTGTGCCCTTCTTCCTTTGGTTTAGAATCTTCTTTTGTCTCAAGTCCTTCTGAGGTGGTCTTATCTTCAATTACAGGCGCGGTTGGCTCATTCGCCAGCTCTGCCTGTGGGGTTTCTTCTGTCTCCATTCTGTCTCTCTCCGGTTATGATTTCAAAAAGCTAATGCCGATATGGACATCTGTGGTTGTGGTCCCGGTGTCCTCAACGTTCTTTACTGGTGCGACATAATGCCACATCCCTGCTATTAAAGCGGGCAGAGTTTCCGAGCTGCCGTCATAATAAATAACCTTAACCGGGCTCGAAACCCCCACCATTATCATATTAGTGTATGTCTCACTGATTATTGCGTTGCCCACGTTTGAGTTCCCCGTTTCCCCATCGTCTGCCAATACACATAACTGGCTTTTTCTGGGGGCGTGGTCCGTGTTTAAAATTCTTTTTTGTGCTGCCATTTTATCCCTCGTGTGCTTCGATTATTGCAAGCATTAAACCTATATCTTCCTCGTCCTCAAGCTTTTCCTCAAGTGGTACGACCTGTCTTTCCTGACTAGGCTCCCTCACCAGACTTAAAGCACTGTCTGTTAACACCTTACTTAAATCAATATCAGGTAATTCAACCCTTTCCTCTAATATACTACTTTCTATTACTTCAGGGCCAACTATTTTTTCAGGTGTTTCGAGTGCTTTTGCATAGTCAATTAACCCCTGTGCCTCCTCATCTGTTAATTTCCCTCGTTTTCTCCTCTTTTTCGTCTCCCAGCCGCCTGAAGGTGCAACAGTTTCTTCTTCCACGACTACAGCCGCACTGGTTGCCCCCTTGACTAATTTTGAGGTTAGTAAGTGGATCCACAAATTAAACCTCTACGTATTGAAAAGAACCATCAACACCAATCGCCGCAGAAAGTTCCATATTAAGCAAAGCATTGTCAGCTGTTTCAAACCAGCCATTCGGGTTATACGGTAAAACAAAACCACTGTTTGCCACTAAAGGCATTTGACCTGTTAAAGCTGTACCAGCGGCCCCGCTTTCAAAACGGACATTCACAGTACCAGCCGAAACCACAAAAAGGCTCGTCACCCTTATTTTAACCCCAGCACCAGCAGCTGCCTGTAAAGTATTGTCTCCACTTGATGCAGCATTTATTACCCCAAATTTAGGAACACTGGTTGCATCCGGCTCCAATGTGACTTTTAATTTACCATATTTATCCGCTGTAGGAACAACATAATCCCCATCAACAGGGGTCACAGCTGACTGTTCATCATCTCTCTTTGCAAGCATAGCCACGCCAGTGTCAGTTGCCCCGACTGCTGTATCCTGAGCTTTGCCTAAATTGGTTGCCCCGGTACCTGGTATCTGGGCAGTAGTTGAAACGGTACCAATAGCAGCAGAGCCAGCCGCCAGCTTGCCTATTTCCGCTGTACCTGCCTGCAATGTTGCTTGAGTAGCAAAGGTTCCGCTATTCTTTACATTCCCAATTTCAGCAACCCCGGCGGCAAGTTTACCAATCTCTGCCGTACCTGCTGCCAGAACGACCGCTCCGGTATTACAAGCGGTTATTTTACCATCGATAGAGGTTGTATCGCCAGCAATTGTACCTGTATCAGTGTCAATGGTTGTCAGTAAAGCATCGGAATCAGTGGTTTTGACGTACATCTCCCCGCTATTATTACCCCTGACTGCCACATTATCACCATCAGTAGTGGTTAAACTTCCAGCCCTTGCATCCTCACGAATTACAATTAAAGCCCCTCCTGCTGGGTTTGCTGTTGCGGCGGCATCCTCTGTGTACTCCGTGCCACTTGCACTGCCAGCCTTGATGTTTACTTTTAAAAACCCACTTGCATCTGTCTGCAATGGTTCATAATCCAGATCGCTACCACTGAGAGCGGCATCTGCTGATTGTCTTACAGCAAGGGCCATCACTCCGGTATCACCTGTGGTATGTCCTCCATCCTCAGCTTTGCCCAGGTTAGTCGCCCCGGTTCCGGGTATCTGGGAAGTAGTCGAGACTGTACCTATTGCAGCAGAACCAGCAGCCAGTTTGCCTATTTCAGCAGTACCTGCTGCAAGAACCACGGCCCCGGTGTTACAGGCAGTAATTTTAGCATCAATAGATGTGGTGTCGCCAGCAATAACCCCGGTGTCAGCGTCAATCGTACCAAGCAAAGAGACTGCTGGGTCATCTGCTGCAAGTGTTGTTCTTGGTGTTCCAGCATCAACCGAACCCGCACCACCTGATAATAAAGTAACAGAATTAAGGGCACCTAAAGCTATTTTACTTATAGGATAATGTTTGCCACCCACATCATCAGATGCAAATTTAACCCCCAACTCATCGCTGGCATCTACCGTAAAATCATCAGCCATTATATACCTACTCCCATTAAAGATAAACTCCCGGCTACCGGGCCTCCACCAGCCGCAGCAGGATCTCTCTGACTGGCCCCAATATCAAAAGGCGCACTTCTCCTGCCAGTAGCATTGTTAACATCATCTGTGAACGTGCCACTTAAATCTTCACCATCATCTAAAATTGCAAGGTTGGTGCTGTCACCGTCCTTGTCAATTGTATAATCGTCCGTTGCATAACCGTTAAATACTGTGTTCGTATGCAGGTCTTTTGACCGATAGCTTGCATCCGGGCTTGTTGCGTCTTCACTGATATTCTTTGCGGTTGTTCCGTATCCAAACCCACCATCACGATAATCTGAATTTCCAGAACCCTGAGCCAAATTATTCTTAAAAACAAGAGTATCATTACCGCTTGTATCTATATAAAAATTATCATAGTTCCCTATACATGTGTTATTGTATAATGTTCTGGTAGCAGAACCAAACCCAACATTCAGTCTTATTCCAGCGTCTGCGGCACCGTTCCCGATACCATAACATGTATTGTTGGTTATAAGTTCATTCTTGGATTGCTCAACCAGATAAAGGCCGTTTGCACTGTCAGCATCTCCTGCTATTAACATCCGGTTAATTTTCCAAAGCCCAGAATCACCGCCATTGTTAAATATAATCCCCTGATTACCCGATCCTGTTATATCAAGAGCCAGTTTTGATACTTCCACACTGTTTAACGTGTCACCACTGGCCTCAACAAATGTAAAACTATCAAAAGCCCCAAATGTAATTCTGGCACCGTTCCCGTAAGCACCACCATTGTGTTCGGCTCCACTGGCAGCGGTAAGTACAAAATCGTAAGTTGCAGTATCAAAATCAAATGTAACATCAGTAGTTATTGCTGTTTCTTCGTTGGCATGTTCCCCTCTAAGAGTCGCTGTCAAGGTGGCTCCAATCGCTGCCTCAAAAGCTGTTACCGTGTCATAATCAAGTCCACTCCCGATACTGTGTGTTCCTGATGTGATTGACGCATGTTCAAGCAGCCACGAAGGATCAAGCCTTGTGTGTGTGTTCTCATGTCTTAATATACTGTTAATGCTCATCACTGAGGCGACTGTTAAAATCGTTTTAGTATTGTGATCATACGCCTGCTCTCTTTCCGATTCAGTTATGTCTCCAGTGTTTTCAAGTTTCTTTAAATCAATAAAATAATCTCTGGTTTTCCTTACTCTATTAAAGGGGTTCCCTTTTGGGACTTCCCATTTATACTTTCCATTTATATTTGCCGTGTGGTTTATCTTGTCCCAGATTGTGGGGGTAGCGGGTAAAATCTTCCATCCCGCCTGTGTTCGCCCTCCGATATCCAGATAGTTAACATTAGGCAGCTTTATCAAAAGAAGACAATACCCCACGAAAGTCGCTGTATGAAATCCCAACGGCATAATCGATATTATCTGACCATCTCGCCATGAACTCTCATGGCCGGGGTGGACAGGATCGGGAAAGCGTGTCTTCATCTTAATAAGAATCTCACATCCTGTGTCTGAAACTGTTTTTCCAAAAAATTGCATTAGCTGGCCCATTCAGGTGGCTGTGTCATTGATGTCGGGCAAACGTCAACAGCATAAACCGCACAACGGCAGTCATTAAGAGGGTACCCACAGCCGGTACACACCAGTATACAATACTCTATTTTGATACTATCGCCCACGTTGCCACTCCTATTGATATTACACCTGAAAAAAGCATTGTCACAACTAATGTATTGATTCGCTGGGGTATCTTTGCAAGCTCTTCGAATATCTTCTGGATATCAGATTCATTCCGGGTGACTTTTGTCTCCAACTTCTCAACCTCCATTAGTCTTTTGTCGAACCCGTTAAGCTGCTCACGTACTTGCTTCTCTATTGTCATTATCCTTCAGCTTTGAATCTACTTTGTAACCCTCACCGCTTTCCTTAACCGTACCAGTGGTTACAGTGCCATTATCCGCTTTGGTTTCAAATTTATACTTGCCCTTACCGCTTTTCTTTACTGTTGTGGTTTTCTTCGTGGGGGGCTTGACCGCCTCAAAACTCTCACGAATAAGCTCTTTAATCTCGCTCATCTTGTTACCAGTTTCAGTCTTGATTTCAGTCTTAACATTGACAGATTCTTTCTCTTTGGATTTCTCTGTGTTTTCGTGAAGCCGGTCAATCTTTATTATCTCTGAGTCAGTGGATACTTTGACCTTAATAAGCTCTGCTTTGTTTTTCTCGTTTGCTATCTCAACCTGAGCACCTGTCTGTAAATCAGCAATCTTGCCATTAACCTGCAGCTCTTTTTCCTTTAGGGCCAGTTCCGCTTTACCTTTCTCAATCTCAGCTTTCAGTTTAGCCCATTCAATTTTAAGCTGCTCCATATCATTCTGAGCTTTACCCGCTGCCGCTGCGTTTTTGTCGGCGTTTGATTTCTGAAGTGCCTGTTGTAATTCCTGCGCCTGCTGGGCCATCTGCTGCATTTGCTGCTGTGCCTGTTGTAATTGCTGCTGCAATAAGGCAACCTCATCATTATCGCCTTCTTCCGGTTTGACCTGTGTGGTTATTCCCGGTATCTGTTTCTCCACTGCAAATTCAAGCCTGTCGGCCAGTGCGTCCTTACCTACCCAATCCTGAGACCTTACCACCAAATCAGGGGCAGTGTTTTGAATAAGTGGAACCTGCTGTAATGTTTCAAGCATACCCTGTGCAGCCTCTTCCCTCTGCGTGTTTGTCGAAGGGCCCACCGATACAGTCACATTATAATTACCATCACCAAGACCAATATCATCAGTCCCATTTATCTCTGTCATTTCTTCCTCATCGTCCTCACCCATAATGGTAATCGTGCGCTGAGTATCATAAATAATCGGTAAAGCAGGGTTGATTATCCGACCCTCATGTGTGATTGCATGCGAATAATTCTGAATATAGTGGTAATTTGCGTTATCTGCCTGAGCCTCTCGCCTGCGTATTGCTACGCCGCTGGTTTCGTTCGATTTTTGCCCAACAGATGAATTATAAATACCTGTGATGCGCTTTATATCCTCAATAATCTCCTGTTTCTGGTTGACAATCCCGACAGGTACTCCGGCAAATGGTATAGGCTGGGGAGGTGGGACAAGCTGGCCTTCGAAAGTTTTAGGGGTGTAAGTCAAGGTCGAAAGGGTGTCACGATTACTATTACCCCATTCATCCTCATAGGATTCAAGCTGCCCCTCTGCTGCAATATATCTGGTCTTTGGTGACAAACTGATTAATTCAGCCTCAGAGCTGGACAGAAAATTGTACATCCTGCATGGTTGTATGATATCCCTGATAAGCCCCTTGAGTGACAACCGGCCACGGGAAATGCTTTCCTTACCGATTACAGTTACAATCGGAATCACCTTCCAGGGTAAATCTTTCTTCTCAAGGATTTCTTCAGAAGTAATAAGACACCACTTCCATTGCGGGTCTTCAACCCATCGCTCCTTGATAATCTTGTACCGTTTGCGCTTGATTTCATCCTCATACAGTGTTCTTGTCCCGGAAACCCCGTCTTTTGTCTCTTCGATGGTAACCAGTTTGCGCTTTTTCATATCCCGGTAGAAATATTCAGCAACCGTTACTCTGTCGCTGCTCGACCATTTTTTGCGGTCACGGCTACTTGAGGACCATCCAGAGTCATACGCTTTAGGATATTTCTCTTCAAACTTGGTGCGCTCCATATCATTGATGATAAATCCGTGGTCACAGTCAGAGTAATCAACTTTTTCCCGTTCGATATCCATATAAACCGCAAGTGAATCTTTGATAGGGTCTATATAAATCTTCTGATTCATCGTGCCTTCAACATACTCAGTCCTTACCACATAATGCCCTCTGCCCATATCCACAGCATCGTCAAATGCCTGTTGCCGGGCCATCTGTGCTTTACTTTCATAGCTGATATGTCGTACTAAGCCTTGTCTTCGGGTAGCTATTTTTTCCTGTGCCCCCTCATCTGTGGGGGATATCTTTACCGATGGTTTATTCTGTCGCTGCTGATTCTTGACGTGGTCAGTGAACATATTAGAAAGCATCACTGTAATAAATGGCCTGCCTGTCGCGTCTCGCCCCTTCCAGTCTTGCTCTTCCCACTGGGAATTATTTGTATTCAGGCTGAAATCTTTGTCCTCTTCCATAAGAACTCGTTGATCGTTCTCATAGCCCTCTATGACTTGGAACTGCTTCATGGCTTTTTCGAGTAGTTTTCTGTCGGCTTCAGAAACAGCCATAGACGCACCTCATGGGGGTAATTCGATGTGGGTGCGTCAGTTACGACGGGTACTCAGGAGTACTGTCTTAAGATACTATTATTTTAGCTTGCGTGGGAGTTTAATTTTCATCCCATATAGCTCCCTTTCCGTCTTCGGATTACTGGTTTCTTAGGTAAAGGTTTGACTTTTGCTTCATCTCTGCCCATATACACATACCTTGTACAATCCATTACGTGGTCATTGGTCTTAACTATCTTACCTTTATCATCCCTGCGGTAAATCCTGAATTCTTCAAACCACTGTCTTTGGCTTTTGAATACCTTTAATCTTCCGGTGCTTAGAGCCTCCCAAACCTTGTATAATCCAGCCTCAACAGCGTTCTTCGCGGAGCTTATGTGTAATCCTAAATCCGTATAGCTTTGTATGAGCTGAGAACCGTCATTCTGTGACCTTCCTCTAGCAGCAGGGTCAATCTTACCATTTATCCAATCACCACGAGCCTTGAACGCTTCAGCATGGATGGCAGGTTCGGCCTCACCCTTTTTGTAAACGGAATAGATATAGGTCACCCCGGTTTCCTTATCAATTGCTATCCAACACCCAGCGGTAAAGTTCCAGCCCACGTCCATTGCATACAGTTTGGGCCAGTGAACAGGGATTTCGAAATCAGGTACTTCAATCTCAGACTCAGGGACGGGGTAAATAACACCAGAGCCGAGCTGGGGTATCCCCTTTGACCTGGCATCTCTCTGATATGGTGGGATTGATGCCCACAGTTTGTCAGCCTGAGCCTTGCTTATATGAGGAGCATCATCCCATGTTGCCATAATGACAAACTTGGACCCCGCATTATCAATAGTTCCCCAATCACCATCTGGCAGGAAGTGCATAACAGTCTCTGAAATACCCTCAAGTGGGGTAAACGTGCAGATTAGAAGCCCTGTATCATCCCCTCCACTGGTATCCATAGTCCTGAGCAGGCACTCAGAGTAAATGGGCAGTGGCGGCTCTTCATCCATCCAGATAAAATCCTTCTTGGTCCCTTGAAATGATTTACGCTTTTGGTCATAACTCTTGAATCCAAGCAGGCTGGTACCACCAGACTTGTGCTTAATTCTCACTGTCTCGATTGCTTCCGGTACACCAGTTTTGGGAGTAGTGCCGATTATCAAGTCTTTTGGTATTAGGCCCGAGCCAATATCATTGTAATCTCCAAGGAGTTTTTCCTGAAGGATGTCCCGAACGGTGGTGTTAGTGTCACCAGCAGCCCATCCAGTGGTAGGTTTATCAAATCGTTTGCCGGGCCACCAGTCTGGATAATATCCTGTTAAATGATGAGAGGCTTCAAATCCTCCCACTGACTCGGTCTTGCCCACCCTGTTCGCTGCAAGCATACACCTTTCAGAATAAGTTAGGCCAGCTTCAAAAAACGTTGTGTGTTTAGTGTACAACTCCCGGCGAAGGGGGCCAGTGTCAGGGAAATAGGTATCTATCTTGTTGTATTTAATCCTGTCCCGGAGTTCTTCCTTGATTTGGATCTTCTCTCTTAGTTCATCGTCTGTTAGGATTTCTGCCTCTCCCTATGCGTATTTAATACAATTGCTGTTGTTGATTCCTGTCTAAAAACGTCATTCAGTGCCAGTGGGATAGAATCCGTCAAAACCAAATAATACAAGTATCAGATAAAATAACCCGCCAACCACAATCATACCAATCGCAATAGATTCTATCACCCTTCCAGCTCCTTTAGTCTCTGTTCCAGCTCTTCACGTGATTGGTTCTTCAGTTCGTTCATATCTGTGTTTTCGATGGCCTGTGGTTGTCTCCTGTGTACAAACGGGGCAGCAGCTTTGCCAGCGTCCACCCTGGTACCGACTGTCTGCTCTTCATCGTTCATAACCTCCAATAAGTACTCTAAAGGGGATTTACCGCCATCTTCCTGAACCTTTGCCAGTATCTTGGCTTTGTGGCTTGATCGGCCTTTAACAGCTCCACCTGTCTTTTTTTGCCCTTTTGCGCCCATAGTCTAAATCAGTCTCTTTTTATCTATCAACACCTGCACTAGTGAGCAGTAATCTCTTCTGTTAAATCATTAAAATCCCCGAATTCCCGAGTTATCGGATTATATGATATAATATTCCCCCGACGCACCAGAAATGTTTCACTTGGGTGTATTTTCCATTTACGCCCTGTATTTTCTATTTCATCCTCGTGCTTGTCAAAATCGTCCGGTGTTTTTCTTACAATAACACTCATTCAAGCTCATTTATTCTTTTATGGTAAATTTGGACATCTCTATCATCATAGAGATCAATAAACCCCTCATTAGTCTCTAAATAAATATCTGCTTCAGCTGCATAATCAAGAATAACAGGGTTAGTGTTCACGGTTTCCCCATCCTTATCATGGTATGAGATAATCAAATTTCCGCTTAAATCAGTAATTCTAACTTTCCCGTTTGGATATTTAATACCCTGGCGTTCACCGATAAACCTTACTTTTGGTTTTAGTTTAAACTTCATTATGCTCCTGGTAATATTTTGTGAGTTTGAAAAAGACTTCCTCACCTCTCGTTTTCATCTCATCAATGGCTTTCTGCCAGATATCATGCGTTTTCTTATCATAGATGGTTATTTCTATAACTTCCCTCTTTTGTGCTTCTATACCGCTATGCATCAAACCCCTCTTTCATTTCCTTTTTCTTTTCCTCGCTGCTGTTGTAGTACATATCCTTGATTTTCTTCTCAAAAAGGGCTTTAGAGCCTTTACCTGTTATCCCGGACTTTCTCCTCTGGTAATTAGCTATTCCTTTGAGGATGTCGGTTAAGTTGCTCAATACGGAGCCTCCACCCATCTGCAAAGCTGTCTGTCAAATATCCACATTTTCTCAGTCATAGGTTTTACCTGCTTTCCATTGATAAAGTCCATAGGTTTTTTTAACGGGTCTGTTTGTAGCTATGCACCTCATGTCACCCTGTTGTGTATTAAACATCACTAATCTGCCTTTCCTGTCTTTGAAACAGCCTTCAATAGTGAATCTGGTTCCTTCAGGCAGAGGTCTGTTCACCTCTATGGATTTAACTTCAAAGGGTGTCTTCATTTTTGGTTTGTCTCTTTGTATTTAGCCTCAAGCCATTCGGTGTACTCAAAATAGTTCTAAATATGGTTTTAATAACCGGCTTGCCCGTCTCTTTCTCGTATTGTTCTCTGGGTGTCATTTGGGTGCCTTGGCTAGTAATTCCAGTTGCATTGCAAGGACTTTATTGTGTAGTTTCGTCACATTTATCTGCAATCTGGTTCTAGTTATAATCCGATTATCGTACCCGTTTCTCATCATAATTTCTACTGCACTCCTTGGCTCTCTGGGGTTATTCATGCAAGTACCTTTTCATAGGTTTAGTGGTACCCTCTTTTGTTGGGGGTTCTGGAAAAAACATATCCCAAGCCAGCCTTAGCATTGAATAATCCTCTATGTCGTAGGCTATATCACTTTCATGGGATAATAGGTAGTATTGGAGGTCATCCATCCACTTTATTGATACTGGACTGGATGTAGTCATGCTCCTAATACCATTGTTTTAAAGTGTTTTGGGCCGGATATTTCCCATGGCATCATAACGTCAAAGCTGGTTGGTTCCTGAACTTTAGAGAACCACAATTCTTTTGTTACCGGCCCCTTACCTAAAAACCACCCTTCTTTTGAAAGCTTCTTTGCCTGCTTCTTTCTTTGGCGCTTATTCATCAGATACCTCGATTATTTTAGAGCTTATTTGTTTCACTTTAGGGTCATTAAACCATCCTATCTTAATGTGCTGATCTTCATTGAACTGATTGTCAAAATACTGTTCTTTGGTTATTTCAAGAAACTTGCCTAAATCCCATCTAAAATATTTTAAGTGTGCATTCATTCAAAAAGCTCCATTTGAAATCCTGCAAGAATAAACAGGTTTAGTTTCCTTTAATTCAACCAGGGTTTCTATAATAAAATTATCCCCTTTTTCTTTCATTCTGATTTTTTTAATAGAAACTTCGTCGGCTTTTTCCACTCTTTTGTAGAAGTCTGAAGACTCTTGATCATTATCTAAGTTGACTTTATTCATCTCGATTCACCTTGTTTCACGTGAAACCTGTTCCTGTATTGTTTTATTTACTTTTATTCCCTGTGATTTCAGTCCATCAGCCCATTTTATGATCGTAGAATCCCGGCATTCCTTGCAAATATCAAATTCTATCCCATCATATCTCATGGCTTTCAATATAAAACGATCAACTTTTGTAACCCCTCCAATACTGTTTTTGAACTCAAGGCTGTTGCAGGCATAGACCTCTTTTTGGCAATAATCACAGGTTGTTTTTGTGTGTTTCACTGTTCCCTCACCCAATCCTCAAAGGTTGGTTTTTCTGCTGATATGCTGCATTTAATGAGCACCTTTTAGGTATTCGTGCGTTATTGCATCTTTCATGGCATCAGCGGCGAGTTCGCTTTCAAAGTGGTAATCGTTTAAATTAACTTCTTTGTAATTTTCTGGTTCAGCCCCATAATCACCCATAAATCGAAGCCTATCCCCTTGGTTAACAAACATATAATTGACTAAAGCACAATGTACTGTTGAATTTAAGCATATTGGCCCTTCCTTTATATGGTGGTTCCAGTGAACCTCTTCTTTCTTTGTGTCGTTATATAAGTGATAATAAGTTCCCATTTACCGCCTCCCTTGCTCATTATTAATTTCGATTCACCTTGTTTCACGTGAAACCTGTTCACTCACCCATTCCTCAAAAGTGGGTTTTTCTGCTGATATGCTGCATTTATACTCCCATTGCTTTCTTAAAATACCTTCGTATACCCTGAGTCTGGCGTTCAGGTTCTCAGTTACCTGTACTTGTTCCAGTGGTATGTGAGATTCCAAACCAGCCTCCTTGAGATAAAAGCGCCTAAATGCAGATACTTTGAGGGTCATGGCCTGTGCTCCTTAAATATAGTGTTTTCAAGCGTTCTTATTACATAATGAAGTTGTTCGGTTACAATATCATTGCTGTGTCCCCATGTGGCCAAAACACCCAGTTGACAAAGCAGTAATTCACAAACCTCATGAAAGGCACATTTTTTCACTTCATTTCTTGCGGGTTCATATTCCCATTTACTGGACAACCTAATATTGCAAGTCTTGCCAATTATATTCACAGAACAATCGCCCCTGGACACTTCAAGCTCTTTTGAAGAATACCTCACCTCCCAATCACTAAGCCCGAAATACTCAAGCCAGTACTCGGCCTCCTTTTTAAACTCTAAGAAGTCCTTCTTGTTGGTTTTGTAGGTCATTTACGCCCTCCAGCTTGACGATTTCACTGGTGTCAATTGGGCAGACGTAAACACCGAAAACAACCCCGTATTTCTCGAAGTACCGATCCCAGTCGCACTCAGTGCCGCAATGTTTACAAATTTGTTCCATTGTGTCATATAACCTCGTTATTTAATATAGTGTTATAGCAAGATAAAAGTTATTTATTTTCCGGATAGCTTCATTTTCAACACCACATCTTATGTTCTTCACCGTTTTCGCCTAAAATTATCGGATTAGTATTCATGATATCACATTCTTTACTGGTAAAAGTTTCTTTAAGAGTGTCGGTTCCTTTCTCATAAACGTAAAGTATTGGGTTTGTTGGCTCTTTTGGTGGCCCATAGTATTTCCATTCTCGCAGTAAGCTAATCAACCAATCAATTATATTATTTCTCATTTTCCCTCACACAGTTTACTGTCCACTTCATGCGGTACCCAGACTTTAGTCAAACGGTCTCTCTCCCAGCATCGGTTATACTCCCCTTTGATATACTCAGGCACGTAAACCGCCTTCAACTCGCTGAATGACTCTGTACAGGCCAGTAAAAGAGGAAGAAACAGGAAGTTCAATATATATTTGCTTTTTGGCACGAGATACCGCCTTTTTTTGATTGATAATGATTTCTTCCTTTGTGACCTGTCGTTTTTTTTCGTTATCCCTGACCCCTTTTAGCATACTTCTGGATTTTTCCCGCTGGACATTTAGCTGCTTTAGCGGGCATCTATCGGGTATCTCAAAAGACTTTTTCCCGCAATAAATAGGCCCGTTTTTGTAGCTACAGTCATAAGTTTTTATGTCATGATAAGCACATTCAAGCACACTTTTTATTTTTGTTCCGGGCATTAGCCTTCCTTTGGTTCTTGTGGTGTGAGGGCTGGTATATTAAGATTTTTTTCATTGTATTCTGTTGCTACCGTTAAACATGCTAATGCACACTTGCCGGTTTGTCGGTTTCAATTTCTTTTTTGGCTGCTTTTCGCTCCAGTTTGTGTAAAAGCCGCTTCCAATATCTCATATAACGCCCACCAGCACTGATACCTGCCAGGGGTCTACGGCTCCACCAT
>Ga0255048_10000875_pt1 | contig 22168 bp, 29 predicted proteins | sample JV7_2_2_MG_FD_183619 | JGI IMG/M metagenome (GOLD analysis project Ga0255048, IMG submission 183619) | Seawater microbial communities from Jervis Inlet, British Columbia, Canada - JV7_2_2 | ecosystem: Environmental > Aquatic > Marine > Inlet | place: Canada: British Columbia | collected 2016-10-06
GCCAGATCAAGAATTGTCTCTTCACCCAACGACCGAGCACCAGCCACATCCAACGTGGAATCCATAGGCCCAAGCGCAGACGCCAGCTCAGAGGTCAGCGTCACCACCTGAGCATTAAATTTACTGTCCTTGATCCGCTGATCCAGAAGCACCAGCTTGTCTTCCGGCAACAGGTCGCGCATCTCTTCGGTCAGTGTCTGCTCGGCCCAGTCGGTGCGCCCAATTTTAAGCTGGGTGTCCACCGCTGTCAGAATGTCATTCACGCGCGCCTCGTCATACAGCGTGTTCGCAGCTTCGACCGTCATCTCTTTTGCTGTGGCGAACTGAGCCACCCCCCGCACCCGGGCCGACAGGACGCTGTCGAAGGTGGACGGACTGGGGTTCCTGAGCAAGCGGTCGGTCAGGCGCTTCTGTGAAATCTGGAACTGCTGGGTGGTAAACGTCTCATTGCGCTTTTCCGATCGATCCATCACATCGCGATCAACCTCGCGCGTCCGTGGACGCTCAAACCCCTCGGTGAACCCGTCACGCATACGCTCAGGCAACTGATCCCTGATGCGCATCCGCTCAGTTTCAAAATTCTCACGGTGCTCGGCCTCAAGCTCGTTGTAGCGCGCGTTGTCCGTGCCGTCAGGAATGTTGGCGATCTCAGCATTCATGACATCGACAGCATCCTCGTAATCATTTTGCGCTTTCAGGCCAGTGCTGTGGTCGGACTTCGCCTGCTCTTTTGCAGCAATCTTTGCAAAGCCCTCACCCAAGCTGGCGATCTGACGACCGACACCGGCACCCAAGTCATCTGCTGACGGACCACCACGAAGACGGCCGGCGTTTAAAGCGCCAGTCTGAACCTGAGGACGGAAGGTTGGAATTTTTGCCATACTATTTTCCTATGAACACGTTGGCTACCTGGGCGCCTGTGCCCAGTATTGTCCCAGCAAGAGCAGAATTGCGACTGGCCTGAAGCGATTCCTGCTCAAGTTTAAGGCCACTCATTTCTGTTTTGAGGCCAAAAGCCGCCAGCCTGGCATTGTGCCGCAACGTGCGTTCAGCCTCGATACGCGCAACTTTAGCATCAACCTGGAAGTCCTGCACCACCTGAGATGCAACATCCACCCCTTGCCCCGCTGCCGACACCAGTTGCTGACCACGCACCTGTCGCTCGGCCACAACAACCTGCGCAGCATCTTCCTCACCGCGCTGGATCGTGTTCTCAAACTCAAGCCGGTTCAGCTTTTGGTTTTGCTTGTTCTGCTCCTGCGCAATGCGCGAGGCTTGATCCTGGGCGCCAGCTTGAAGCGCACCGCCAGCCAAGGATAATCCGACTGCCGCCGCCTGCCCGCCGGTCAATCCCATGTCACTCTCCCACCAGCCCAGAGGGCACAATCGAAAGTATAGTCATCGGGAGGGGGTCGCTCTGGCGTACAGCCACGCGCTTCTCGTCTCTCCACGTTGCATTTATAAGCACTTCTCCACGACCAGTCTTTTCATCTACCGGGTCGTCATAGTCTTCATTGTCGCGCTGTTTGATCTCATGCATATCAGTAAACGAAGGACCGGCCTCGCCACCGCGCGACTCCTCGAACAGTAGGGTGGCCTTGTTTATCCGGGCCTTTTTGTCCATCAGCGTCTCCCCCTGAATCTGTTCGAGATCCAAAGTGAACATGTCGCTGACATATGGCAGTCCTACATGGATGTGACAGAACGGGTTGTCCAGCGTGATCTGACCGTTGACGACCGTGATAGGGACCTGCACCTGTCCATCAGCCAGGATGCATGCGTCTTCACCCTCAAGGTGATCAAGCCCCTTGACCGACTTGACAGCCAGGCACCACTGCTTGGTGCTCCCCGACTGGTGCGCCGTAGGCACATCCTTATTCGGTTCCACCGTAACCACCGTGTCGCTGGTGAACCCAGTGATGGTCAACACCACCCGGCTATTCCCATTCTCGTCCAAGATGACAGCATTGCCCACGTCCGTGCTTTTGAACGTGGCATCAGATGCCGTAAGCGTCAACGAGGTGGGATGGGTAAACGGTGCCCCGGTCAGAGCCATTGTCGCCGACCCGTCCACGCCGGCCAGCGTCAGACTTGCCCCATCGTAACTCAGGTTGCTGTCACAGAATTTGGCGTCAGTCTTGATATCGAGGACCTGCCTCGAGGTCATGCGCTCAATCAATCTGGCATTCCCGCGGTTGATCAATACATACAGCACATCGTCGTTGCCCTCAGGCACCACAACGAAATCGATCACACGACCGTTTGGCGTGAACAAATGCTGATGCCAACCCCACACCTCATGCTCAGGCACATATGTCAACCCGAGCACCACACCGTTCTGCTGCGCGCACCAGATCACAGAATGTGGGTTTTCCTGATAATCCCACGAATCAACCAGGAACCCCGGCGCCTTAAAGAAGTGCGAAGCAAACAGCGTCAGGTCGCGACCACGGAACTGGCCGGCGTCACCAGTAGACCGAAGGTCACGGACAATCTTATTGCGGGACTGCATGTACACGCCAGTGCCCTGCACCTTTAAAGGCGGCAACTGGTCTGTTGCCCCGGTGCGCTCTTGCAGCCGAGCATTTACTTGCCCGGGCGTAACCGTGCCCGTCTCATTGCCGAACAGAGCCCACACGGATTCCTGGGTAAAAATCAAAGGCCGACCGATCTCAGTGATCCACCGCACCTCGTTAAATTCCTCACTGTTCAAATTGAACTTGAACGAGTCGTCAGACTGACTGGGCGAAAACCGGCTGAAATTCTCAAAGAACCCAGTCCGTGACTTCCAGATCGACTCAGGCTCGTTGACCGTATTCGCAAACCAAAGCGACTGCTGCATCAACCCAACCACCTTGGGAAAGTTGCCGGTGTTCAAAAACGGGTTGGTGCCGAACGGTGGACTGGCCGATATGTCAGGGCTTGCCCCAATGTCATCGAACGTCACGTCAGTGGTGGTTCCAATGAATCCGTAGATTCCACCCTCTTCCTTGTAAATATTGTAGTCCGACGCATTGGCGACTGCTGTCCAGGACACCGTTACCGGGTCGGCCAGTGCGGCCTGGAGGGCCGTAGTCTCCGCGCTCAAGCGGTACACCGTTCCTCCAGCCGAATACGCTGTGTAGCCGGTGGTGTCCTCGTTCTGAAGGTCAAAGTCGCCACCAGAGACATTGGTCACCACAAACACCCGCTCGTTGATCTTTCTCATGCCTGTGACGTTCCGTATGAGCACCACGTCACCATCGGCGAAGTTGTGCCCCGCAGCGGTAACCGTACCCGGGTTGGCCTGTGTGACCGCGGTCATGGCATATCCGACAGCCTCAACGCCGACCAGCGACTCTTCAAAGTCATCCTTATCGACAGCCGTAACCTGATATTTCTGAACCACTGTCCCGGCAGAGCCCGACGCAGCAAGCGCCGAAGGTCTTGCCCCACCCAACGGATCGAAGGTGATGTCGCCGATCGTCCATGACGATGGGCCTGAATGCGTCAACTTCTGTGGGCGGTGGTTTTCGTGGACGATGTACATCACATCCAGCGACTGCACCATTTTCATGGACGTGACTTCTGACTGCAAAAACGGGGTCGCCAGCTCAAAGATCCGCTCAACAGTGCCGCCGGACACATATGAGGTGTGCCCCGTGCCGTCAATACCGGTAAGCTCAAACTTTGTCGCGTTGACAAATGTAATGAAATACTTGAAGTCGTTGATTTCCGTGGTGCCGACAACGCTTTTGACCAGCACCTGGTCGCCGGTTGCATACCCGTGCGCAGCAGAGGTGGTGATCTCAACTGGGTTGGTCTGGGTTACCGCGGTGACCGTAAACTGGGCCTCAGTCACCTGAGCACCGTTACTGATAACCCGCATGTAACTGTCGCCGAACTCGAGCAGGTACTTCACAGCATCGCTGAACACGAACTTGCGCAGCGAGGTTTCCCCCAAGCTGGTGTCCTTAACCTCAGTGATAAACTCCGTGCCCGGGCGGTTCGTGATGCCACCCTCACGCTGCACGATGAAATTCATACACTTCGCCAGACCGGTCTGGTACTTCGCCTGGTCGGCACGTCCGTGTAGAGCCGGGGTTATTTCACCCCCTGAAAATGAGCGTTGGATAGAACTGGGCATTTACAGCCTGACGCTTATGAACTCAGAGTCCGGTTGAGCATCCTGCTTCACCTCGTTCGATTCTGACTCTTCAGCGCCGTCAAGCGCCTCACGATACAGATTCGCCACTTCATTGCGGATTGCTTGGGATACCGACAAAGGCATTGCGATCTGCATTGCAATGCGAAAGGCGACGGCCTCAACGAATTCTGCTGAGAATTGCGTGGGGTCCTCGACCAATCGCGTATATTGCAACACTGCGTCTTCCTTGTCGGTGAAGATCACTTTTAAATTCGAGGAGTCATTTGCCAGGGTAAAGGGCACAGTCTCACTGTCGCGCTCCACACGCCCCACACCAGACAGAACTCTACGCGCGCGCACACAGTCCGAAGGGAACTCGTAAGCAAACGCCCAATCACTGTTCGGGTCATCCGCCAGCTTGCCCAACGTTTTGTATTTCTGCGCAAACGGCCAGTTAAATTTATGAAGTATGTAGTCGCGTGACTTGGGATACCAAAGCTGGCACTCTTTTGCCTCAACACTTTTCTCGGTCAACGACTGGATGCGCCGGGTCACACCAATGTGTGAAAGCGCCATGTTTGACATTTCGACTTCGGACGATGCCATAGCTTCCCTTCGGCATTAAAAAAGGGCCGAACCGAGTTAGCCCGGCTCGGCCCTGTGGTACTCAATTTAACTCAGCCGTCTTCCGACTTGGCCTTTTTCGCGGCAGCTTTAGCAGCAGCCTCGTCGTCTGCGTTCCACTCACGCATCCAGACCTTTGAGAATTGCCCCTCACTGATCTCGATGATCTCGCCTGCTTCGACAATCTCCATGCGCTTTGACTCGGGTTTCCGACGAATCGGTCCACCGCGCCGAGTAACAACGACTTTCCCCGAAATTTTCTTCGGGGGCGTTGCCTTTGGCTTAACCGGCTTTGCAGCAGGCTCATCCGCAGGCTTGATGGCAGGTTTCTTTGTGTCAGCCATCAGTCAGTGTTGTCGGGGAACGCTTTCCAAGAATCAACATCCTTGGAAATATAAGCGTTGATCGCGCCAGCAGTAAAAGTACCGACGACAGTGTATTCCATACGCACGAAGCGCAGGAGCCCGTGTGGCAAACGAACCTTGATGACTTCTGTACCAGCAGTCAGGTTCGCAGTCGCAATCGCAGCAATGACGATCTTGTCTACGGGTGACGTAAACGCCAGATCCGTAGCAGTCTCGAAATCAAAAGCGATTGAGGTTCCACCCGCAAAGTCGGTTTCGCCGACTTGAACGACCAGGTACAGCGGTTCACCGGGACCCATGTCCCGAGCTGCGTCCTGGAAATCAATAATGTTGGTCGAGTCAGCAGTCACTGTGACTGCTTGTGCGTCCGACATGTTCGTTTCAATATCACGGTAAGCCATGTTTCAATTTCTCCTTGTCAGGTCACCTAACTTAGGTGATCTGGGCTTCTGTGAGAGTCAGCGCATCAACCCGACGCACAGGAACTTCGCCAAACGAAAGTGTTGGGCGACCGGCAGCACCGTCCATCGTCAAACGGACATTGCTGTCGTTCTTTTCCTGACGACGAATAAACGACTCAGCAGTGCGGTTTACCATCCAGACGGGGTTGCCGCCCTCGAGGCTCTTGATCTGAACCAAACCCTGGACCATCAGGTCGATCAGATCGGCACCAGCCGAAGCATCTTTGGTCAGGTCCGACACGTCGATGTTCGCAATGCGAACGCCATATTGCCAATCCTTGACCGCCAGGCCAAAACGCCAGATGTACTGGCTATTCATAACAGCCAGCTTCTTGCCGTTCGACAACGTGTTGATCTGAGTGCCGTGGTCGTGGAACTCAAGTCCAGCCGACGTGCCCTTGGGGAAAAAGCCGAAGATCTTATTCGGCGCCCAGTTGACCAGCCAAATGGACATGTTGTCCGAACCAGTACCACCAGCGTCCAGGATGTTCTCACCGTTGGCCGCACTCAAACTATTGTAGCGCGGTGCCAAACCAGTGTGCTTACCCGGGGTCAGTGCCACATCACCGTAGAACAAGGTATCAGCGAACTGCTGACGCATTGCTTCGAGGAATGCAGTGTCTTCAGTGAAACGAATTGCTTTTTCGTTCCCGCCCAAGCGGAGCAATTCCTTATCAACTTCGGAGAAACCTTCCAGCAAAGCGGCAGTCTCGTCCATCTGAGCCGTGCGCGATTTGCTGGGGTCAATTCCGTCATTGATCTGACGATAGCCGACAGTCGGCAAACCGGTACGAATAGTGTGCCGGTGTCCAGTTTCCAAGTTTCCTTCGATGACGGGGATGTCGTTGAGGACGCCAAATTCCTCTGCCAACATCTCGGCAATCGATGCGACCTGGCCATTCGGATCCAAGCGTTTAGCTTGATCGGCCAGTGTCAGGTTGTTGTTTCCAATGGTTGCCATAATCAATGGCTCCTTGTTTTTTACATATCAGGATAAAAAAGATCAGGTCCAGATTTCGCCGTGGCTACGGAATCTCCGTCCACGTTTCCACCTTCACCTAATGCTTTGCCAATCCCAGACAAGAAGCGCACTACGAACGGGTTGTTACCCAGTCCGGTTGATTTCAGAGCATCGTTAAGTTCCTGACTGCCGAAGCGGGCCAGTGCCTTTTGAGCGTTAACCACCGTTGCGTCGAAATTCGTGCCACCCATGTCTGGGTCCGATTTGACCTGTGCAGCCCATTCGTTCGATTCACGCGCAAGGTCAGCTTTAAGTGCCTCGGTTGTTTCAATCGCGACTTGGTTGGACATGTCAACAAGTGACTGGGCATTCTCATTCGAGAGGCCAGCACCACGCGCATACTCTTCAACAGCCGCAAGGCGTGTATCAGGGATAAGTGCGTTTTCGGGTAGGCTGAGTTCATACGTTTCCGGCGTTTGTGAGTTGCCTTCGGGTTTTTCTTCAGTCTTCGCCTCAGGGGAGGCGGGTTCGGTAACAGCGTCAGGATCCTCGACAACAGGGGCAGTGATTGCCTCGGCGGGAGTTAACTCCGCAGGGGTTTCTTCTGTCACAATTGTTTCTGGTTCATCGGCCATAACGTTCCCTTATCTCACCTAGAGTCAATGTTGCACACGCTGTTTGTGCGTACAAATGTTTTAATTGAAAATAGCGTCAATGGATCCTAGACAGCCGGATTACTTGTCGTCAAGGTTAGCTAGACGAAGCTCTTCCTCGCGCGCTTCAAGCATCATCTTCAGGAGTTCATCCGGGGCGGCTTCCTGTAGATCCATATGCAATTGAAGTCCGGCCTGACGGATGCCTTCTTTGAAAATCATTTCAGAGTTGTTGCCAGAAAAACTTATCTCGAACAGGCGAAGTTTTTCCAATCGACTCCAGATAAACCGGCGCCCCTGCTCATGCTCCATGATCCATGTGAGGTCAGTTTTTTCTTGTTCAGCGGCAACGCGATTACGTTCGTCGTCAATGTCTGCCACTTCTTCACTGTCGGTGCGCGCGTTACTCATATGAGATTTCCGCTGAGACATGGAGGTGATCGAGCGTAGTGAAATCGTTATTCAAGAAGGCTTGGAGTCGATGAACCCCAGGAGTGACTTTGTATGGTATCCCGTCAGGGGTGCCGTATCTGAAAATCAAGCTGGCATCGGTCGCCGTCCCTGAGAACTCATGGAAATTGCGAACCGTACCCGCCCCTGCAATGTACTCGCGCTGGCGTTTGGGTTTAGTGTCTGCATGGGGATTTATTGAGATGACCCCAGTGTTATAGTTGGCGATCGAGAACTGCACCCACCGGCTCACGCCGCTGACGCTTGAAGAAAATTTGCTCGACTGCCACCCGCCGACGCCCGAGTCCTGAATGTACAGCAGGAACTGGTGAACGTAGAACACTCGGTTTGCATCGCGAATTCCCGGAATGGCAAACCCAGCACCTGACAAATCGGTGGCAAATTCCGTCGTGCCGGTGCCATCAAAGTTGGTGTCCAGTTTCTGGAAGAAACGCTGACCGGGGATCACTGTTAGCCCACCGTCGCCACAATAGAAGCCTTGGCCTCGGTGAATGCCGAGAGATCGTCGCGTATCCAAACGCCCAGGTACTTGCCGGTGGTGAATACCAGCGGATCAGCAAACACACGATCGACGTAGAGAGCCGAATCACCAGCGGTGAACGTGATCTCGTTGTAATCCCAACCGGCGATCATGAAGTCGCTGTTGTTGGTGATCGCGCCCACGCCTTCGCCTGCAAGATCAAGGACGAGAGTGTCAGATACGAGTTGGGCACCGGCGGTGGCCTCCTGAAAAATACCAACGATAATACCATTTGCCAGTGCTGCTGCGGGTGCAAGATTCAAGAATGATGCATCGGCATCAGTGACCACAGTGTCTTCGCCGTAGATCCGAATCGAGTGAACCTTCACAAAGTTGGCCCAACTCGGCACGGCCAGGTAGCGCAGCAAACCCGCTGGCCCAGACCCATCGGACTTGAGGCCATCGTTGCCAGTTCCATCGCCATTCGCGCTAAGGTATTTAACCAGTTGTGTTTGTGCCATGTCATTCCTTCCAAAAGATTGTAGCAGTGTGTTCCGACAACCCGCTCAGGTCGTCGTTGATTTTGAATCCAAAGTACTCACCCTCACCAGCCTCGAACCATCGGTGACCCAAGTGCCACATGTGGACGTTCGCGTTGATGATGTCAGTCTCGCCAACAGCAGAGTCATCGGACGTTTTAAACACGCCCATCTCTGTGCCGTTGGGCAGAAAGGCAAGCGTACCGTACAGACCGGCATCGGCCTCGTACCCGTCAGCTTGGAACTCCAAAAAGTCCACCTTCGCAGAGTCAGCCTTCACGATCGTTCCAGCGGTCACAGCAAGGTTTAGCGTTTCCTGTTTCATTGCAGTGCCCCCGAACCGGCACCCAGCAACTCATTCAAGGCGTTGCCTTCATCCGTGCGCGTCTCGCTCAAGGTCTTCGCCACGTCAGCCGACTGTGCAACCTGCTGCTGACGCGCCGCCTGCTCCTGCAACTGAGCACGTTCCTCGCGCAGCGCAGCAACAGCCTCATCGTCACGCACCACGCTCACGGGCACACCAAGGCGCTCTGCGATGATGTCAACAGCCTCATCAAAATCAAACTTGTCCAACGCGCCCTGATCCAACTGGGCAGCTTGCGCGACAAACACAGCAAGATCCTGAATCGTCCCAACGTCCACGCGCTTCTGCGCCTGGGCCAGGATCGACAGGTACTCAACTTTCAACTCTTTGCCCTGAATCGCTTCAGGTGGCTCAGGGATCTTCCCGCGCCTGTTCGCAATGTTGAACACCCGGTCAATGATCATGTCCAGCAGCTCGTCATCAAGGTTCGTCAACACCGGACCCAGCATAAGTAGGCGCTCTTGTACGCGCTCATCAACCTCACGCGCGGTGATCTCGCGTCGATCAAGAGCGAGAATAGCCAAAAACATGTCCTCAAAGAGGGCGCGTTTAATGCGATTCTCATGTTGACGAATCTTTTCTTCTACCCACTGCACATTGAAGTTCGACACTTCATGCGCGGGACGCAATCCACCGCGATCGCCAAACCCTTCAACGATCGTGAATTTACCCGGGAGAATGCTCGGGAATTTGTTTTTCAGTGACGGTGGTCCCTGCATAGGCGGGTTGACCTGCTTCTCGATCGCCTGAGCACTGCGCTTCTCGTAAAGCTGCATTGCTTTGACATCACCAAGGATGTCCATCGCAGGGCTTGAACCGTACACGTCATTGCCGGTCACTTCCCATCGTGGCGCCAACAGAGGAAATTCGTGGAACCCCTCTACACCCAGTCGATGCTTCGGGTCATTACTTGTGATCGAACCAGCAGTCTTTGACATACCGCGCTCGTAATGAACCATCACGTATTTCTTACCCGGCAGGCCCATCATGCCCTCTTGAAAGTCTTCGTTCGGCATCAGCACCTGACATACCTCAAAAGGCTGCTCGTCCGATGCACCACCGACAGCCTTCGCAGCGGTTGCAACCGAATCACTCACGTTATCAATTCCCCATTGCTGGACAATTTGTCGCGCAGTCATCTCAAGTGTCCGTGACGCACGGTCAATCTTGCGTTCAGAATTCATGCCCAGGGAGTACGAACCGATCGGCCAGTTAAATCCACGGACCACATCTTCATCGTCCTCGATGATCATCGCAGCGCCTGTGCCGTACCCACCCATGTCAGAGTAAATTTGTGGCAGGACTTTGTAGATGTTCGACTTCGCGAAGATGTCGCGCAGAATACTTTCAACCTGCTCAAGCCATAGTCTCACCTCTGGCTCGTTCGCGAGTGCCTGGTCACCAAGCGTCAGCCTGAACCACGGTCGTGACGGTGACGTTAACCCTGACATCATCCCCGATGACAATGTGCGCAGTGCGAACGTTGCCGTGGAGTTAATGATCTTGTCATGGACTTTGTCGCCACGGTTTCTGTCCGTGACCAAGAACCGCTGCCTGCGTGGGATAATGTTCTCGGCGATCTCGCGCCAATGTGTTACCCAGGACTCGTCACGTTCTCGCTCAAGTTGTGACCGGACACGTTCTGCGCGCGCAACAAGCTCATCGTTCTCGTTGCCGTGGCGCGTTGACTCTCCCCTACCATCAGGGACGTGTGCTCCAAGCGACAACAGGTTTTTTTGCATGATCATAGATCAGATCCCCAGCAGTTGTTTACCTACGTTCGCGCCCGGCGTTCCAAAGGACGCGCGTAGTGCGGGGTTCGTGACGATCGTTGATGCGCGGCCACCACCTACGGCAGCTTTACCGTTCGATGTTCGTGCCGCACGAATGCGACGACGGCGACTGAGCTCGGCGCGGGACACCCGCTCTTGCTCAGTTATGCCTTGGGCTAAAGTGGGGGGTGCGCCCGGGCTACGGGACCTTGGGTTGCTACTGCCGAAGAGTGCGCCACCAAGTGACTCACCAATCTTTCCGCCAACTGCTGCACCTACAAGTCCACCGCCCGCGAAGCCAATTGCCGAACCGGCCAAACCGGCGGCAAGCTTGCCTGTATCACTGCTCATCCTCGAATACCCTCGTATAGATATCGTGTTTGCGTTCATAGCCTAACGCACCCAGCAATCTTTGGAAACCTTTCCTCGCAGGAACAATTTGAGTAATCCAAACCACCCCTTCGTCGCGAAGTTTCCCATCGCACCATCCGATGAACCTCGAGGCGAGTCCATCCATGCGATGTTGAGGGTCGATGTAAAGTACCTCTTGTGTTGCGCATAGCTTGCCACCCGACCGCGGTGTTTGCGCTGCGATGTAAAGTGCGTAACCGATCAGCGCGTGGTTTTCACGAACTGTAAAGGTTCTCATTAAACCAGCGTCCTCAATGCGGTTGTACATCTCCACATTCACCGTCAGCGACTCGGCTGGCAATGTATCCTTGATCTCATCGAAGTGAAATTCGCCCATCAACTCAGCGTCCTCATAAAACGCTTCAAATTTTTCCTGAGCAAACTGATACACAGTCTTCGATCGCGTTGGCGCCCAGCTAGGTTTCTTCTTCGGACTCATTCAAACTTTCCTCGCTGATCGTCATCGGACTCACGTAGTCGCACATCAAACACGACATCACATCAAATATCACCGTCAACAACTGAACGTCCACCGATCCGCAACTCGCGCAGCGGTACGGCCGGCGTGGGCACCCACAGGTGTCACTCTGGTGTTTTCTGCATAGCATCAGTGGCACTGTTCAACTCCCGCCACACAAGCTTAGGCCCAAATCGCCTCGGGCGCCAACGATCATCAGGCTGCACCAGAACCAGGATCTCGGCGATCAACGGCTTGGGACCCACCAGCGCAATCTTCTCTGGCTTGTCGCCCTCAGGCAGCGAATGCCCATGCAGCATCACCTGATCATCGTCAAGCCCCATGTTGTGGAACAGTATCTCGCGCAAGCGGATGATTTTCTGCGAGTCAGTCATCTCGGGTTGAACCCCTGACGCATGCGGATGCAGTCGTCGGGGATCTTGACGATCGGGCCGCGCGGCAGCCTGGGCGCGCGGAACACGTTGGTGCCGCCGTTCAGCCGGGCCTTGTTCTTCCTGAACCAGCTACTGAGGGACACCACACCGCACCGCACCATCCGCGGCAACTTATTGCTCGTCGTGTACACCACCTTGGTCGGGATCCCGCGCCGGCGCCTCATGCGCTTTGCCAATGTGGGACCCTCGCCCTGTACGTGCTTCACGCCTGGCCCCTTCTTGGTGTACGACGACTTCGGTACGCGCACCTGTGGGGCTGGCATCATCATTGCAAATGGGTCAGTCATTCTTCGCTCCCTTCAAGCTATCGGATTCCAGTCATGCTCACATTCCATCGCTCTGCCGTATCCATCACCGAACACCTCAGCAGCCACCGGGTACGCAAACGTCAATGCCAATGCGTCAGCCCTGTCAGGCGATGCTATCCCGCGCTTCTTCATGTCTGCCTTGCGCTCAAGCTGGATCTCACCCCTCAAATTCAAACCATACTCGGGACCGATCAACTGCGCCATCAATTCTGCGTCATCCGGCAACATTGCCCCCTGCTTCAGCCATTGACGCATTGAGCCCCAGATCTCGGCTCGTTTGTTGGAATACTGCTCTCCTTCGTTACCAAAGTCACTGTGACCGCGCATGTCGGCTCGGGCGCCGAAGTTGACTCCGATGACCGAGTAGCCGAGCTGTCTGAGGCGATCAACAACCCCCCCTCCGACTCCACCCTCATCAACAAAGATAGCGTCTGGGTAGGAGGGTGCTTCTCCAGCAAGCCGCGCAACCTGGGCAGCAAGCTGCATTGTATCCAGTCCTCGGTAAGTCCACATACCCGTGTTTCTCGCATCTCGCCCCTGCCTTGCAAATACCACCGACTCGTCGTCGCCGAACCGCGCGACATCCACTCCCAACACATACGCATCACCACCCTGGCAAGTATACTCCGTGTCAGGATCCATAGCACTCTCAACCGAGTCACTCGGGATAAACTGGTTCGTGCCCGCTCTCGGGAACAACCCACGCACACGCACTCGCACAAAGTCACTGTCCTCACCATAATCCTCGACCATCTGCTCAAACCGTGTGTGGTTGATGTCCTCAACCGTCAATGAGTCAATCTGGTGCGTAACCCACCTGTGCTTCAACCTGGTGAAGCAATCTCGAAACCTGCCCGTATTTCTCGTCGGGTTACCAAAGCACAACCAGAACATCTCAGTATTACTATCCGTCAACGCTCCCTCGGTCACTTCCCAGATCGCATCGTGAATGGCTGATGCCTCATCGAATATCACCAAAATCCGCTTGCCCTCGTTGTGAAGACCAGCAAATGACTCAGTCCTCTGCTCGTTCCACGGGATCGCGTCAGCGCGCCATGTGCGCTCATGGTCCGGGTCCATGCTCGATATGCTGGTGGCCGTCATACGGAACCAATGGCGGCAAATGAGAAGGCGATACCACTTCGCGACCTCAGGCCACGTTTTCGTCTTTAGCTGCGTGTCTGTGTTCGCCGTCACCACAATGCGGGTGTCTTCCATCGTACACATGCCCCACCAGATAATCATGCTCACCAGGGCTGACTTCCCGATGTCATGGCCGGATGCTGTCGCGAGTTGCAGGCAATGGTTGAAAGCGGCTTGGTTTTGTTTTTTGTGAGAGAGGGGGTCGGTCATTTTAGGGGGGTTAGGAATGCTTGCCAGTGAATCGGTCATTTCCTGTAGGATTTTTCTCTGCCACCTCCGGGGACCCCCCGAAGATTCCAGGTCCCCCGCCTCCCCCCAGGGGAACGCATACAGCGCGAATGCCAATGGATCCCTGGCCATGCCGGCGAAGTCGGTCAAAAGTTGCGCGTCAATGTCAAGTGGCTTGGGGTTGATCATGGTGGAAACGTATCCGCATTGATTGCAACCGGCAAGGGTGCAGGGTGCAGGGGCATATATATATGGGCGCACTGGTGGCGTGGTATTGTGCGCACAATGCCGGACATCGTGGTACAATTAGGTGCAATAGGTGGTGCTTTCGTGCCGCCGCAATACGGGAGTGAACATCATGGCGGATACAGTCTCAATTGGAGGGGTGCCGTTCGCAGATACGATCAATTGCGAATCGATCATGGACGTGGATGGTGCGCATATCGGCTTGCGCGTGGTATCTGGGATTCACCTTAACGCAACCGAAACAGAAATTTACGGGTACGCGCACATAGGTGGTGTCCACCGCAAACGGTTGGTGGTCGCCATCTCGTTTTTTGGTGGTGTCGGCACCCGCTATTGGCGCATTGCCCTGGAAGGCGTGAATAAAAAACGCGCGGCATGGCGTGGCGTAGCAGGGGCAAATGGTGCTCAAACTGAAACCAGCATCATTGTTAAACGGTTGAAAGCAATTGATAGTACCAACACAAAAGGATCCAAAAATGAAAGATGACCGAGTGTATTTTGTGACGCTAGCGGTTGAAGCAATTCAATCACTAACGAACAAAGTATTAAAAGGCGAAACAATGCCTTTTAGATTTCAAGGCGCAGCAGTGAACAAAAGGCAAGCAATCACAGAAGCGGTAAAGCTTGCAACTAGTTGGGGACTTACCGTCAAAGCCGTAGTTTCAGTCGAACGCAAAGGGATAATCTGATGAAATTAACACATGCAAATTTACTAACTACCGGTAACCCAAAAACATTAAAGGGTGAAACAGACGGATATTTTACTGCTGTGCTGCATCTCGCACCGTCAACACTCAGCGGTAAAAACGTTTGCCCGTTTGCAACCGCCGCTTGTATTTTCGGTTGCTTGAATCACGCCGGACGTGGTGGCATTTTCAAAAAGGGTGAAATCACGAACGCTATCCAGTTGGCGAGAATCGCGCGCACCAACTGGTATCACGATAATCGAGCGGATTTTCTGCTGAATCTTGAAAGGGCCATCACGTTGCACGTTAAACGTGCGAAGCAAAACGGCTTAACACCTTGTATCCGTTTAAACGGAACGTCTGATTTATCCATAGAGAACTGGGGCATTCTGGAAAGGTTTCCAGATGTCCAATTCTATGACTATACCGCTGTACCAAAACGCACGTTTGACTTTGCAAATCACAAGCTGCCCGAAAACTATCATTTGACGTTCTCACGCAAAGAAACACCGCTGAACCATACTGCTGCAAAGTTGGCACTAAAACGTGGCGTATCGGTTGCGGTGGTTTTCGACACTAAAAAGGGTGCGCCGCTGCCAAGTCAATTTTGGGGCAAGCCAGTAATTGACGGTGACTTGTCGGATCTGCGCTTTCGTGATGATCGTGGCGTTATTGTCGGTCTTAGGGCAAAAGGCAAAAAAGCAAAAGCGGATACGACCGGATTCGTGGTGCTCGTATGATTCCAAAAGTAAAAACATGGCGCGCGCGTGATATCCAGACGGGGCAAACGTTTGAAATCCAGACGGTTACCAAGCGCATGGTCAAAATCATTTTGTTTTTAGATTACGCGATTCCATCATGGCGGTTAAGGGTGTCCGTAAAGCGCCGCTAAACGTCCACCACGTCGATCAAGCCCCCAATGCCTATATGGTGTTGGGGGCTTTTTTTATGGGTTTCAAGCCCCCTGGGTGAATTCGGCCAGAATTCAAGCCCCCAGATTGCGCTACACGTCCACCAAATCAATCTAGGTAGGGTTCTACCCATCGGCATCGGTGGCATTGTCGGCCTTTGTCCCAGGGACGGATTCAGCGGTGCCATCCACTACGCGCGCCCGGGCAGATTTGAGCCTATCAGCCAGACCTACATTGATATTTATTTGGGTATCCGGTTGCAGTAATCCTAAATGTTTCATTGCCAATTCGATCATTCTGTCCTTAGGCCAGAACCCGATGGACGTTATCCCTGAATCCGAAAGCTTGATCGATTTTATCGCCCTCCGGGTGGATTCCGGCATATCTTGAATTGACTTCAATTTTCCGTCATCATCAAAAGCGGTGGCGGGGTCACAAGTGAGTGTTGCCAAAAGTTCTCGGAAAATATCCTCAGCTTTAACTTCCAACCGATTTAATTGGCCTTTCATGAGATTTTGGATTTCGTCTTTTACCAGATCATTCCTGAGCAGAGCTGGCCCAGTGGTTCTGGCCTGTTTATGGGAATAGCCGGAGTCTTTGGCTGCCTGGGTGGCGGATTTACCTGCGACAATATGCCGAGCAAATTCCTTTTGACGGACTGAGATTGTATTCATGTCAAAATAATACACCACATCGGGCATAGTACTAAGTTACAATTCAGAGATGCCAACGGATAAATACAATTTCAGCAAGTTGCGACCGGGCGGGATGATATCTCTGCCGGCCCCGACAAAAACCCGAGCACACCAGATAAAGCAGGCTGCGTACATGTGGTCGAAACGTCAACGGGCACGGGGTAATATGATCACGTTGCACACCTCAGTATTCGATTTCCACGTCAAAATAACGATGCACCCGGTAGCGTCCGACACTGTAGACCCACTGGCAAGTGGTTACACAAAAGTTACGCAATAGTTACACATCTTTTGACCCCCATTTAAGCCGATCCTGAGCGTTTTGAGCTGATTCTACGCAGTTACACAAAGTTACGTATCTTTTCCCACTGCGCTATAGAAATACACTAGTACTATAATCATAGTACTACCCTATTTTTGTACCTCTATCTAGAAAAGATGTGTAACTTTGTGTAACTGTGTAGTTTTGGCCCATAGAGCCCGAATTCGGCACTTCTCAAAAAAAAAGATGTGTAACTTTGTGTAACTTTTGTGTTACCAAAATGAAATCGTGTTGACACTGCCACCCACTGGTGTACATTGACCGTACCAAGTAGGACAAGCGATAGTACTACAGCATTCACCCCATAGTACTAGAGGAGAAAAAACGATGTCACGAAATTGTAACAACGTAGTATTTGGGAGGTTCGTTTTACTACAAAACGACAAGGTGCTCCCGGAGTCACCCAGGGCCGAATACCCTGCTGACGCAGTGGTCGCGACCCGCACGGGGATGGGTGTGGTTGACCCTGACTCGGGCGAGTGGGTGGTGTTCGACACCGTGATGGAATTGGAAGATTGGCAAGCCAGCAAAGACATGGCGTTCGCCAATCAGGAAGTTGCTGAACAGTGTGACAAGTGCGGCAAACACGTCGAAAATGGTGACGGGTTTCATGTCGGTGATGACCGGTTGTGCGCTGACTGTAATGATCCAGATGCTGGCGTGGCTATGCCCGGCAACTGGGTCGTGATTGAGGGCGGGAATTACCCGATCTGCATACCTACGGGTCAGCTTGACGGTGACGAGATAATCCGCCGCCACCTCACATTTGATGCCAAGCGGGGGTCACGGTTTAACGACTTCCGTGATTCGATGGAAGAGCAGGGTTATCAATATGCATACGATGACGGCAACCTGTTCATCGATTGCGGGAAGAACATTTATGGCACCACCTACTCAGTCGAATTGCTGGGTGACATGTTTTACGATGACAGTCTGTTGCCCCTGGAAATCATGCTTTTTGATTTTTACGAGCGGGAAAAGGTGGTCATCGGAGCGGGTGACCTTGACACCACCGACGAGGAAAAATACCTCGATTGGGTGAATAACTTCCTGACATTGCAAGCGTGGGCGGATCATTACGCCATGACGTTTGACGAGGCCAACGACCTGATCAGGCGGGTCAAAAAGGCTCGTCAGGAAAATATCGATCAGAAGCGCAACATCGAAACTGGTGTTACCGGCGAGGAATTGCTGGTATGCCACCGTTGTGGCGCTGAAGACTGCCAACACGCACATTGGGTCAACACCAACACGTTGGAAGTGGGTGCGGAAACGGTCGATGCGCAGTCATGGTGCCCCGAATGTGACAGTGAAACCACCTTGATCCACAAGTCGGAATACCGCAATTTTCTGCGCTTTGATGACTTTTTTGAAGCTCGGGACTATGCCGAAAAGCATGACCTGAATAAGGGTTATTCATGCTTGCGCATCACCCAGTACGAAAATCAGTTTGTAATCGAGCGTGACCCCGGAAATCTGCCGGGCGTTTATGTGGAGAAAACCCTATGAAAACGGTACTTTTCTGGCTACCAAAAGGTTGCCGCAAACCCAAAATGCAGGGGCTTGCAACCGCTGTATGCAGTGCAGCCACGATCCAAGTGTTCAGGCGCATGGCGCTTGACGGTAAGGGCAAGTTCTTCATTGTGGACTGCGAGACTGCCGCCCAGGGGCGTGATATCATCAAGAGCCGTAAGGCCGGGATGGTTGCCAACCTCGATGATGGCAACACGATTGTGTTGGGTGTGACGGCGGTTCTGGCTATCAATGGCGCAAATGAGTCCTGCGCCAACTGGGATAGCCGTATCGCACAAAATGGCAAGGTGTCCGAGCGTGAATCGCGCGCACTGCGTGGTGATGATTCGGATATGGGTCGGTTGGATGTGAACACTTTGTTTCGAGAGGTGCAGTAAATATGGCTACCACCACAGTGAAAACCGCTATGCGGATTCCGGCGGATGTGATTACGGAAATCGAAAAGATGATGGCTCAGGACGGATTTGGCGCTGGTGACCGGACGAAATACATCGTTTCGATCCTGCGCAAGGCGATTGCTGCCCGGCAGGTGCCATCCGAGTAAACGTCAAGCACTGATTGACACCACCCCCCTGTTTCAGTACCCTAACCTGATCGCGGATATCCCGTGGTCAGGTTTTTTTATGGGGATTGGCATGGCAACGAACGGAAGTTGGGCAATTATGGAGTGCATGGGGTTCTGTGGGTCCTGCATGGATCACCACCTAGCGAAGCGCACAAGCCGTGGCTGGAAATGTGGCAAGTGCCATCAGGCATATCCCTACCAAATGGAGCCGATGGACTGCGCCACCTGTGGCCCGATATTGTTTGAATACCCGAACCCAGAGGCATCCGGTCGCGAGGGATGGACTTGCTCTGCCTGTAATGGGGATTCCGCGGGTGGTGGCCCAGGGTATTGCCGTGATTGCAACGAAACGGGATACAAGATGGCTAACGGTCGAAAATACATCTGCCACTGCCCGGTAGGGCTACCGCTGATGCGCGCCAAAATTCAATCCGCCGAGAGGGATTCGGTCAGGCCCGGCTACCTTGATTACCTCGTTGGCGAGAATAAGCGCCTGCAATCACAGGTGGACGAATTGTTACGCCGACTCAGTAGCCCGATAAATGCATTGGCATCAGCGGAGCGGGCGGTTGAAATTGCGGAGATGACCCGTGACATGATAAAGGAATCAAAATGTGGATAATCCCGAACAACTTGCCGACAAAAGACCCACGATCATATCGTTTTGCACCGGTTATGGTGGACTCGAGCAAGCCATCAAGCGAGTTTTTGGATCTTGTCGCGTCCTCGCTTATGTGGAGATCGAAGCCTTCGCCATCGCCAACTTGGTTGCGAAGATGGAAGCGGGAAAATTGGGTCCGGCACCTGTTCACACGGACGTGCATACCTTCCCAGGAAAAGCGTTTTCTGGACGAGTGGATTTCTTGCTCGGCGGGTATCCCTGCCAGCCTTTCAGCGCAGCGGGAAAGCGTCTTGGAGCAGATGACCCCCGACACCTCTGGCCCAGTATTGCCCGGGCAATTAGATCTATTCGGCCACGATTCTGTTTCTTCGAGAACGTCGAAGGACACGTTACCCTTGGGCTTAAAGACGTTATCAACGACCTGGGCGAAATGGGTTACAGCGTTGAGGCAGGATTGCATAGCGCGGCGGAAGTCGGCGCCCCGCACCGACGCAAGCGGATTTTCATCCTGGCCCACACCGTCGGGGATGGCGGGCGGACAGACGAGCCGGGGCGGCAAGCGGAAGAGCGAGCTTCTGCTGGGGGGCGCGGTGAAACTATGGCCCACAGCAGCAGCACGGGATTGGAAGGACACTCCGGGGATGTCAACCGAGAGGGACGGCAACCCGACTGGCAGGATCGATCAGTTGCCGCGCGCTGTTTACAACGCTGGCCCAGCAGACCCGGACAGCCCCAGTACGACTGGGAAGAGCCAAGGGTCGTGGCCGACACCCCGGACGATCACGGGCGGAGCGGAGTCAGCGAAGCGGAAGCAGGAACTGGGCCGGACGGAGTCGGGCGGGTCGGACCTGCAAGCGGCGGTTCGGGCCACGACCTGGCCGACTCCACGCGCGCAGGACGGGTCGGGGACGGGTCCCACGGAGTGCGAGATGACGGAAACGGGGTTCAAGGTGACCCGGAAGTCGGGGGAGAAATTCGGAGCGAAGCTGAAGGACGCAGCGGCACACAAGGTTGCCCTGGGGGGCAAATTAAACCCAAATTGGGTGGAGTCCCTGATGGGGGTCGAATTGGGGTGGACCCAATTGCCAATAGAGTGGACAGGTTGAGGTTGCTGGGCAATGGGGTTGTCCCTGCCCAGGCTACGCGCGCGCTGGAAATTTTATACGGGAGAATGATCGATGGTCAGTGAGATAAAGACATTTGAGATGGCGCACCACGACGGCGAGACGGATACGGACGTGTTGTTGGAGTACACGGTAGACCCTGGCACCGACCGGGTGGACATCTTGTCGGTCAGCCATGTGTTGTCGCGCACCCCGATTTTGGACTTGGACTTGGTACGCCGGATGAAGTCAGACCCTGACGTTGAGGTGATGGCGCTCGAGGGGTATTACGACGGTGGATCGAGTGCGGGCTAACGTTGTGACTGTTGGTTCTAAAAACGAAAGTCTTGGGGCGAACAAGCTGGCGACATGGCTACGGTCAACCGGGTGGGACGTTGCCGAGTCTGTTGAAGTGTCTCCGATGTTCCACGATTTCGACCTAACCTGCTTCTCTGCCGTTTTTTCGTGGAAGTTGCCAGCCCTGGTGAAGATGGTTAATTCCATCAAGGCAAAAGGCGAGGTGTGGATCGGTGGCCCTGCCGTGAGCTTCAGCAGCAAGAATTGTAGGTATGTTGAGGATGCCACCGGTATCGCACCCACCACCGGGATAGATCACAGATTTGAAAAGGCAGAGCATGATTCATGCATGAATTACTTTTCCCGTGGCTGTCCGGCGTACACCCCTGCGTGTGGGTTTTGTCCCGTGCCGAAGATAGAGGGCAGCACCTTCACGTTTTACCCGGATGCGCGCCCCACCAAGATGCTGTTGGATAACAATCTGTCGGCGCTGCCTAGCGAATATCAAGATCACATAATTGACGCATACCGTAATTTCAGCGGCAAGGTAGATGCCAACAGTGGTTTTGAGCCGCATTCATTCAGCGAAGAGACGTTGGCCCGGTGGTCAACCTTTCCGCTTATGTACTGGCGTTTCGGGTATGACGATCTGACCGAAAGGGAGCAGGCGCTTACAATGCTTGATCTTCTGTTGTCCAGCGGGGTGTCGGGCAGACGCATCCAGGTGTATACACTTATCGGGAATGAATCGGTTGCCGACAGTATAAGCAGATGCCGGGAAGTTATCCGTTTGGGGGCTGAACCGCGGCCACAACGATTGCGACCGCTTGATTGGCTCGGTGGCGATCTGCCGTGCCGTCACGACTGGACAGAAAAAAACCTGATTGCAACCCAGAGGTACTTTGCATTGCCACAAATATGGAAAACAGTGGAGATGAAGGATTTTTATTATCAAAAGCGTTATCCGTTCAGGGACATGGGGGTGGCAGTATGATTAACCCGCTCGAAAAGCTGTGCTACTACGACGAGCGCAACCCTGACCATCCAGATAAAACGGATTACGATTACGAGTTTCCTGAGCCGCGCGACAACTGTGCTTGCTCCAACTGTTTCTATGGCCGTGACGCGATGGCGCTGGAGATGATTGCTCAAGCCGAGGCGCTGCGGATAGCTGACAGGCTGCTTGGCAAGACCTTGAAGTATCTAGCCACCTCCAGTGGCGTGGGATCCAACGGCTTGAGGGCAGAGGTTTTGAAACACTTAGAGGCAACCGAAGGGGGAGAGTGATGAGCGACGGGATTGGCTACCGAAAAACTGACGATGACCCCCTCCAAACACTTGCCGAGGCTGCGGGGGCAGAGGTCTTGAGCGATTGCATTGCACATCTGCA
>Ga0255048_10000877_pt1 | contig 22136 bp, 24 predicted proteins | sample JV7_2_2_MG_FD_183619 | JGI IMG/M metagenome (GOLD analysis project Ga0255048, IMG submission 183619) | Seawater microbial communities from Jervis Inlet, British Columbia, Canada - JV7_2_2 | ecosystem: Environmental > Aquatic > Marine > Inlet | place: Canada: British Columbia | collected 2016-10-06
CCGTCGCATAGACCATCGCCATCTGCAGCGGGGTCACCGAGACGTGATAACCAATCGATGTTCCGGCGAGGCAGGTAGTCAGACACCATTCTTCAGGAGGCCGCAACACTCCGCCTGCCTCTCCCGGGAAGTCGATGCCGGAGGGGCGACCCTGCCCGAAGGCGTACATGTATGTGTACAGCGGTCGGGTGCCGAGGATGTCTCCGACCAGGATCGTTCCCAGATTCGACGAGTGGGCGACTATCTCAGTAACCGTCAGCTGGTCGGGATGAACCGTGACGTCTTTGAAGACGGTGTCGAGAATCTCGATACGGTCGGGGATGTCGAATGAGGTAGTCGGGGCCACGATGTCGGATTCGAGCGCGCCGGATATCGTCACAAGCTTCTGAGTAGAACCGGGTTCGAACACGTCGGTGACGGCCCGGTTTCTCAGGTCATCGGTGGTCGCTCCGGTCCGGTCATTCGGGTTGAAAGTCGGCAGATTCACCATCGCCAGGATCTCGCCGGTCTCGGGGTCGAGCACGACGATCGAGCCCGCAGCGGCACTCGTGCGTTCGATGGCTGCTGCGAGCGCATTGGTGGCGGCGTATTGAATCTCGCTCTTGATGGTCAGCACCAGGTCTGAACCCTGCTCGGCAGGTTCGACCCGATACGCCCCCTGGGGGATCACCCGGCCCTCTGGATCCCGCTCGACCAGAAGTGCGCCCGGGGTGCCGGCCAGTTCGGACTCGTAGAACAACTCGATTCCCTCGAGACCGGTGTTGTCGCCATCCTGGACGAACCCGACTACGTGGGCCGCGAGCGCAGCTGTCGGATAGACCCGACGCGGCTCGCTGAGAAAGTGAATGCCAGCCAAGCCGGCATCTTCGATGGGTTCGGCATCCTCGGGGTCGAGTTGGCGAGCGATGTACACAAACGCGGCGTCGGTGGCAAGCTCCTGGGCAAGGTCGGTCGGATTGCGCCCGACGAGCGGGGCAAGAAGCGAGGCGACGGTTTCAGGATCGGAAATCTCGTGGGGGTTGGCGTAGACCGTCACTCCTTCGACGGTGACGGCCAATTCACGCCCATCGCGATCGAAGATCGTTCCCCTGTCGGCTGCAAGCGTTTCACTTTGAAGACGCTGCTCGAGGCCACGAGCAGCGAATTCCTCGGCGTGGGCACCCTGGACAACCGTGAGTCGATAGCCAACAAGGGACCACGCAATGACAAGGACGACGCCGACGGAGACAATTCGAGCGTTCGACGCCCGCGGCGGTGGCTGCTCCATCGACTCCTCCTCACTCCCCTTGTGCCGTCACGGCGCCTGTTCTACGGCTGGGCGCCGAGCAGGGCCTTCAGGTCGATCCAGCGCTCATCCACTCCAGGGCTGGGTCCGCCCAACCCGGGAACGTCGATCGTCCGCACCGTCTCGGGATACACCATCCCCATCTCGGTCGAGAGTGTTGAGATACGTTCAGGAGACTGGAGTTGGGTCACCTCGAGTCTCAGATCCCAATACCTGGCCTCCTGGTCGGCGATCTGCTGCTCGATGTCGGTGACGACGAAGGCGCTGCGATCCAAGGCGATCCTGGCGTAGATCGATATCAGAAAGGCCGCTGCGAGCGTCAGCCCCAGCAAGATCCAGTAACGCTGCTTGCCGCGGCCACGAGCTCCCGGTCCAAGCACAACATGGAACTGTCGAGCGCGTCGAATCGTCCTTCCGCTGGCGGGGGCGAGTCGTGCGGTCATGCCACCCGCTCTGCCACTCTGAGCCTGGCGCTGCGCGAGCGGGGGTTGGATTCGATCTCGGCAGCCGTCGGGGTCTCGCCGCCTCTGGTGAGGAGTCGTAGCTCGGCGACCGTCTCGCAGACACACACCGGAAAGTCAGGAGGGCATGTGCAACCGCTGGCGCCTTCGAGAAAGCGTCTCTTGACGATCCGATCCTCGAGAGAGTGGTACGAGATCACCAGGACCCTTCCACCGCGTCGCAACATCCGCACGGCGACGTCGAGCGCGTCGGAGAGCGCAACGAGCTCGTCGTTGACGGCGATGCGAATGGCCTGAAATGTCCGTCGAGCTGGGTGGCGAACCCGCCGCGCCCTAGCCGGCACGGCGTCGGCGACAACGCTCGCCAACTCCAATGTGTCCGCGATGGGACGCGCCCTGACGATTGCGGCTGCGATTCCTGTCGCAAAGCGCTCTTCTCCGTATCGTCGAAGAATTCGAACGACATCTGATCGGGGCCATTGGTTGACGATGACTTCGGCGTCGAGTTGGGCATCCGGGCCCATCCGCATGTCGAGGGGGCCTCGTTGCCGATACGAGAACCCTCGCTCCCCCACGTCGAGCTGATGCGACGAGACACCGAGGTCGAAAAGGGCTCCATCGATATCATCTAGATGCTCCTTGTGTAGTACCGATTCCAATGTCCTGAAGTCCGCCTGCCGGAACACGAGTCGTGGTCCAAATGAGGCGCTTTGTAGACCTGCGTCCGGGTCCCGATCGAGCGCTAAGACCTTTGTCGCGGCGTTCGCTTCGAGCAGGACCCGGCTGTGACCGCCGCCTCCAAAGGTGGCGTCGACAATCGTTCCATCGATCGGGCCCAGCCAATGCGCGACTCGATCGGCCATTACGGGTATGTGGTAATCCCGGTCCACCGTCAGCCCCCCGGAGCGCTGGCGCCAAAATGGAAGCGGGCGGAGTAAGGGGCTTCCCACATGGCATCCGGAGGGCTGACGCTGGGCCGGGCATCGATTAGATCCCGTCCTCGCTGAGCGCTTCTTCGATTCCTGCAAACTGTTCGTCGGCCTCGCCGCTGACCGCTTCCCACGACTCGACGTTCCAAACCTCGACTCTGTCGGCGACCCCGATGACCACGACGTCTTTGGCAAGTGAGGCGTAGTCGCGCAGCGGCTGGGGTATCTGAATCCGTCCCTGACCGTCCAGTTGCTGATCGCTGGCCGAGCCAAAGAAGGATCTGGCGTAGTTGCGGCTGCGACGGTCGGTGCGGGGCAAGTTGTTTACTTGCTCCACCTCTTGGTCCCACTTGTCGATCGGGAACACATAGAGGCACCGCTCCTGGCCCTTGGTGACCACCAAGCCACGCTCCAGGCGGTCCCGGAACCGCGCCGGCAGCACCAAGCGACCCTTGGAGTCCACACTGTGTTGATACTCGCCCAGGAACACGACCTGGTGTCTCCGTTCTATGCACTTTCGCCTCCATGAGGCGCTTTCAGGGTGGGAGGCCGCCGCCTCCCTGGTTCTCCACGTTCCCCCACTTTGCCCCACTTTCAGCCACTTGTCAACACCATGGCGCCACTTTGTGGATAAATCCGCCACCCGGGGACCATCCGATCCAGCCAGGGCCCACACCGTCGGCGCGGGAAGGGGCGGTCCCCGGAGCGCTCGAGTGGTCCCAAACGCAGCACTCACTACCCTTTCCGAGCGATGCCACTATCTGGTCGCACAATCCTCGTCACCGGTGCCTCGAGCGGTATCGGGAGGGGCCTATGCGCGGTCTACGCCGCAGCCGGGGCCAGGGTCTTCGCCACCGGTCGCAACGAGATAGAGCTCGCCACCACCGTGGCCAACCTTGGAGACGGAACATCGGTCGCGGTTGTGGCCGACCTCACCACCGCAGCAGGTCGTCGAGCCGTGGCAACCGCGATCAGCCACGCTGGAGGCGTACTCGACGTCGTCGTACACGCGGCCGGACTGTTGGGACCGCCCGACACCTTGCTCGCCGACTATCCAGAGACCGAATGGCGCTCCGTCTTCGAGGTAAACGTCACCTCGGTGCAGCTCCTGCACCAACTCCTCACGCCGTTTTTGGAAGCTGCACAAAACCCGACCGTCATCGGCCTCTCCAGCACCGTCGGCCGGGAGGGCAGGGCGGGGTGGGGCATGTATGCGGTGTCCAAGCATGCTCTCGAAGGTTGGCTCGCCACCCTCGCTCAGGAATTCAAGGGGAAGGTTTTTTCAGTGAACCCCGGAGGAACCCGTACCCCGATGCGGGCGGTTGCGGTACCGGGCGAAGACCCCGAGACTCTCCCGACGCCCACGGATATCGCACCGATATTCCTCCGCCTGGCTCACCCCGGCACACCCGAGCCGACCGGCGGGCTTTTTGATGCACGGGATTGGATCGACTCGGATCCGTGGGAAGGACTCCACACCGATCTCGTCGGCGAGGCATAATCTGTGAGCACGGGGATAAGAGGAGGACTATGCACGTATTGATCGCCACCGATGGCAGCCTTGATGCCGGTCAGGCAGCCCAATTCGCTTCCAGGCTCGCCGGTGCCGATGGAACCGTCACCGTCCTCACCATGGTCGAGTTAAACCGCAATCTGCTGCGCGACCTGCGAGGTCTGTTCGGCGAACGGGTCGTCGACCCGACCCGTCAAGATGCTGAGTATGTGAGCCTGCAGCCCGACGCCGGTGAAACAATCGGTGCCGACTGGCCGGGAGACGACCAGATGCTGGAGCGATATCTGGAGGACCAGAAGGTCGAGCGGACTCACGAGTTGGTAGCTGCGCTGGACGGCATCGGCATCAAGGCCGATGTCCACGTCCGCGAAGGCGAAGCCGCCTCCGGAATCATTGCCGCTGCAACCGAACTCAAGGCCGATGTCGTTTGCGTCGGCTCGCACGGCCGCGGCGTATTCGAGGGCTTCCTCGGCGCGACGAGCACCAAACTCGCCAGACGCTGCCCGACTCCCGTTCTGATCATCCGAACATGACCGACCCGGCCCGACCCGACCGGCCCGATACGCAGCCAAGCGCTGCCGAGGCATCCTCTGAGGGTCGACGTTGGCTGACGCCGGTTCTGCTCAGCGTCCTGGTCCTCGTCCCGGTCGGAATCCTCATCTTTTCGAATCTCGATGCCACCGAGGTGTCTTGGGCCGGGTTCCGTTTCGATCAACCGCTTTGGGTCATTCTGCTTGTGACTTTCGTGGCGGGCATGGTCGGCGGAAAGCTCGCCGGCTGGGGCTGGCGCCACTGGCGCAAACGCCGCAAGCGGCTAAAAGAGGAACTGCAGGTGCTCCGCAAACACGCGGCCGACAACGATCCGGCCGGCTCCTAGGGCCAAAACCAAACGCCACTCGCTGGTATCGTCGCCGCCCATGGCACAAGCACTGGTGCTCAACGCGACCTACGAACCGCTATCGGTCGTCTCGGCGCGCCGAGCCGTGGTGTTGCTGGTCAGCCACAAGGCTGATCTGGTTCACGCCGGAGACGAGTCCTGGTCATCAGAGCGTCTCAGGATCCAGGTACCGACCGTGGTCCGCCTGCGGCGCTTCGTCAGGGTGCCCTACCACCGTCGGATCCCCCTAAACCGCCGGGCCGTGTTTGCTCGCGACCAACACCGATGCCAGTACTGCTCCAAGCCTGCTGAGAACCTCGACCACGTTCTCCCCCGCTCACGCGGTGGCGACCACACCTGGGAGAATGTCGTGGCCGCCTGCCGGCGCTGTAATGCGCGCAAAGGAGACAAGACACCCGACGAGGCGCGGATGGCGCTGTCTGCTCCACCGCGGGCACCGCGACACCACGGATGGATCCTTATCGGACTCGGAGCCGCACCGCATCCGTCGTGGGATGCATACCTCGAGATGGCCGGCTGATCGTTCGCTGACGCCACGCTCGGCAGCACGTCTCAACACTCTCAGTGGTACTGTCGGGTCTAGGAGGTGCACCGGTGCGGATCGTCGGATATGTGCGAGAGGCATCAGATCCGTCCGACGGACGGACAGCCTTCAGCCAACAGGAGCAGATACGGCGCTATGCCTCCGAGCACGGGCATCAACTCGTCGCTCTCTGCCAGGACTTGCGCACTCCGGGCCGATCCCCCGCCCGAGACGGATACCTGAGCCTGCTGGGTGTCATCGCTTCGGGCGGAGTCGACGCAGTGATCATTCCCGGAATCAGCACTTTCTCTTCGGATGCGATCGTGCAAGAGGTCATGCTGTGGGACCTTCAAGCCAGAGGGGTGCGGGTCATCTCCACCGATCCGGCGGATCTCGGATTGCTTGATCGCGAATCCACCCCCGAGCCGTCACGAATGGTGATACGAGACGTGCTCGAACGCGTCGGAGAACACACCACCAGCGTTGGAGCCCACCGCATCGATCCGCCCGGGATCCTTCCCGACGGCGACGTGCTGGTGCACATCATCGAGGCGGACGCTGCCGAGCAGGGTCTCTCTGACGGCTAGAGCCGATCAGACGTCGAGCGCCGACCTAGCTGCAATAGCCACTGCATAGGCTCGGCCGACTCGCTTTACGCCGGCCCCGGCCGCAAGCGATCCGTCTGCGGTGTCCAGCACGACTGTGACCACGCTCCCCCCATCGACCTCGAGCCACTCGATCGCCGATGGAGTCACCGGTTGCCCGGTGGCCTCGGCAACCGCTGCAACCACAGCGGCATCCAATTCTCCAACCTCACCGACTGCACGGCTCGCTTGACGCCCGTTGGTCAGGACGACCGACGCCGACAGGCCGTCGGCTCTTTCCTCCACCGACACCGACTGGATCGCGGGGATATCGACCGGAACAGGTGGGGCTTCCGATGGCGGATTCGGCACCGAGGTCACGATGGGGACCGGAGCGCTGGGCGGGATCGGAGGCGGAGTCATTGGAGTCGGCGGCGCAGACGTGGGGACGTCCTGCGACGCATCGGGAGGTGGCTGGGAAGGGGTGGCCTGCTCGACCGGGGTGTCATCGATTGCCGAGAACCGGGACCGCATGCCATGCGCCGCCAGCACCCGTTGTACCTCGACACCAACGCTACGAGCATCGGCATCCGGCGCCAATCGGACCTTGACACCGGCCGGCGAAGCTCCATCAGTTATGTCTACTTCTGCAGACTCGACGCCGGGCACCGCCAGCAGGTCTGACTGGAGCGTCTGTGCAGCCACAGCTGTTTGTCCTCTCACCAACCCGTCTCCATTCCACCACGGAGTGTAGTGCAATCCACCACTCAGTGTCACTTCATTCCTGAGGGCCTGCCGGTGGATCTGGTTAGGCGAGCGTTAGGTTCCCAGGCGCACGGCGCTGATAACCTGCATGCCTCACCCAGATGAGGAGGCGTGTGGTGACTACCGATACGGTTGGCCAGGACGATCTCGCTTGGTTCGAAACTCAGTTCCAAGCGATCGCGTCCAACGTCGAGCGCGTCATCCAGGGAAAACGCGAAGTTATCGATCTCATCATCATGAGCCTCCTCTCCGAGGGCCACGTCCTGGTCGAGGACGTGCCCGGCGTGGGCAAGACCCTTCTCGCCAAGTCACTCTCCCGCAGCATCCACTGCGGATTCCAGCGCATCCAGTTCACCCCCGACCTCCTGCCTTCAGACATCACAGGGGTATCGGTGTGGGATAGGGAGCGCGGTGCGTTCGTCTTCCGTCCTGGCCCCGTCTTTGCAAACATCGTGTTGGGCGACGAGATCAACCGGGCAAGTCCCAAGACCCAATCCGCATTGCTGGAAGCGATGGAGGAGCGGCAGGTAACGGTTGACGCCACTACCCGGCCGCTCGACGCCCCCTTTATGGTCATCGCCACCCAGAATCCCATCGAACACGAAGGCACCTACCCGCTGCCCGAAGCGCAGCTCGACCGATTCATGATGCGTCTGGTAATGGGATATCCATCACGCAACAAGGAACTCGAGATGCTCGAGGCTCATGGTCGCACGTCGACCTATACCGACCTCGAGGCAGTCGTCAGCGCCGAGGACATAAACCGGATGGTCGACATCGCCCGCCGCATCTACGTGTCGGATCCGGTGAAGGAGTACCTGGTCGACACGGTCGAAGCAACCAGGGACGACCCCGACCTGCTCCTTGGCGCCTCGCCCCGAGCCACCCTGTTCCTGCAGCGGGCCGCCCGCACCAGGGCCGCCCTCGACGGTCGTCACTATGTGACACCGGACGACGTAAAGGCACTTCTCAAGCCGGTCCTCATCCATCGGCTCATCCTCAGGCCCGAGGCGCAAATGCGTGGTGCAATCGTCGATGACATCGTCGACGCAATCGCCCAGGGGGTACCCGTACCGGGGAGCGGAGTGCGCGCCTAATGCCGACGTCTCGGGGCTGGGCCGGACTGGGAGTCGCCACAGCTCTGCTAGTTCTCTGGGTCGGCTTCGGCGAGATAGAGCTGATGAGCACCGCGATGTTCCTGGTCGCCGCGGTATCGACCGGCACCTTGTTCGTCCGATTCGTAAGCCCCAAGGTCGAGGTGGGGCGGCGTATTTATCCGGTACAGGTCCACGAGGGCGACGAGATCGTCGTCGAGGTCGACGTCACCGCAGCCGGTCGGATCCGGAATCTGGAACTGGAGGACACCGTTCATGGCCTCGGAGTCGCCCGGTTTGCCGCTGCCACGACGACGCCCCTCCAGCCGCTGATCGCCCGCTACGAGGTTCTGTGTCGCAGCAGAGGAGTGTTTCAGGTGGGTCCTGCCGAGGTATCGGTGAGCGACCCCTTTGCACTAGCCGAGCGCCGCAACAAGACGGGTGCCACCGATCGACTCACCGTGTACCCCCGACTGGAGCGCTTCTCCGGATTCCCTGCGGTTCGCGGGCTCGATCCATCAGTCCAGTCCACCAGGCCCACATTCGCTCCTCATGGCGGCGAGGATTTCTTCACGCTGCGTGAGTACCAGATCGGCGATGATCTTCGCAAGGTCCATTGGCCGTCATCGGCCAAGCGCGACGAAATCATGATCAAGCAACTCGAGGTGCCTTGGCAGGCCCGCGCACTCGTTCTGCTCGACACCCGCGCCGAGCGCTACCCCACCGAGGAGGCCTTCGAGCAGGCCGTACGCGGCGCCGCCTCATCCGTTGCCCACCTTTACGCCGGAGGCTTCAGTCCTGAGTTGTGGGCGGCCGAGCGGGCACCGGGGCTCCGTTCGGGCAGTCGTTACCAGCAAGCTCTCGACATGCTGGCCACCGTGTCGACGTCACCGCTCCTGGACCTCCGCAGCACCGTGAGCCGTCTCCGCCGCCAGGGAGTCGGAGGAGGGGCGTTGATCATCGTCACCGGTGTTCCCGACGAGGGAGTGCTGGGCGCCTATCGGGTGCTCGCCAAGGACTTCACCAGGACAGTGGTCATGGCCGTTGGGGACCGGACTGCCGAGGACGTAGGAACTCTGCAACGTGCCGGAGCAGTAACCGTGATGGCAGGACCGGAATCGAAATGGGCCCCGGCCTGGAGAACCGCCATGGAGTTGTCGTGGTCTATCGCCTCAGCTGGATAGCAGCAATAGCCGGCGTCGGCCTCGCCCTCGCCAGGGCGGAGCGGTTGCTGCGATCTTCGGTCGAGGGGCTGCCGTGGGAAGTGATCCTGGTTACCGCTGCCGTTCTGGGCGGGACCATCACCTGGGCCGGGCTCTCCTATAGGTTGGGCGGCGGTGCGATCGCGGCCATCAATGGTGTGGCGGCGCTTCTCACCGCAGTCCGGGTCGCGGTGCCCTCGGCCGGTTGGTATCCAACCGTCGAGTCCCTCCAGGTGCTGCGCGATGAACTCACCTTTGCTCGTGACGTCATCGGAACCGGGGTGGCTCCCGTCATTCCTCTGTCGGGGATCATCGCCATCCTTGTGCTCGTCTTCTGGGCCCTGGGCGCTCTTGTCTCGTGGGGCCTCGGTCGGAACCGGCCCTACGTGGCCGTCCTGGCACCACTTGTCGTCTACCTCGAGTTCGCAGTCATGGACAGACGCCCCAGCGGCTGGTGGACCACGGCGTTCATGGTCTTTATTGGTGGCGCATTGTTGGCGGTTGCCTTCGACAAACGACGGGAGGCGACCGGATTACTCACCTCAAGCGTGACCCGCTTGGCACTGGTGCGATCTCTCCCATCGATCGCTTTTGTCAGTCTGGCCTCTGCGCTGATCATCGCCGTCATCTCCGCCAACGCTGTTGCGGGTCTCGTACCCCGGAGCGGTTACCTGGAGTGGCGAAAGACGACCGGACTGAGCGGCGAGTACTACGGCAGCGTTTCGTACAACCCCTTTGTAGGAATTCGCCAGAGCCTCGTCTCGCAGACGAATGTCCCGGTCTTCGTAGCCGACGTTCAGGGCGATGTCCCGGCCAATCAGGTGTTCTGGCGCATGCTCACACTGGACTCTTTCGACGGGTCGCAATGGCACGTTGGCGGTGAGCCACTGATCGACCGCCCTGAGGAGATCGACTCATTCGAGGTGGAGGAAAGCGCATTCTTTGGACCAACGGCCTCGATCATCCAGGAGATCACAGTTCTCGCGCTGCAGATGGATTGGCTTCCCGCGGCTTACTCCCCCACCGCAATGTCTGCACCCAACACCGCGGTGGATCGCGGCTACCGCGTAAAGACAGATGATGCCGCTCTGCGCTTCGACGCTCTGACGTACAGGGGCATGGCCTACATCGTGGCATCGGACGTACCCCGACCCGACCTCGACGTGCTCAGTCGTGCCGAGGATGGGACTCCCTCGGTCGTGTTTGCCGGAGCCATCGAGGAGGACGACTTCGAAGTCGACGCAGCGCCACTGGAGGTCGAACTCCGGGAGCTCGGCGATCTCGAGCGGTACGTCCGCCTTCCTGACGACATCGACCTCCGGATCCGGGCCCTTGCTCTCCAAACGACCAGCGGCCTCGAGACCGATTTTGAAAAGGCCCTGGCGCTCGAATCACTCTTCCGGACGCCCGGCAACTTCCTCTACTCCACTGCAGTCGTGCCGGGTCACGGCGCCACCGATCTGGCAGATTGGCTGCTCGATCCCAGCAGCGAGAACTATCGAATCGGATACTGCGAGCAATTCTCGACGTCCATGGCAGTGATGGCTCGCACATTGGGCATCCCCTCACGAGTGGTTCTCGGGTTTACTCCGGGCACACTTCTCGAGGATGGCCGGGTCGTCATACGCGATCGCAATGCACATGCCTGGGTCGAGCTATGGATGCCATCTCAGGGCTGGGTTCGCTTCGATCCCACCCCACGTGGCGACGGTGCCAACCCTGCGACGTTCGGCAATCTGCCATTCGATGTCGCCGAGTACCTCGACGTGCCCCAGGTCGTACTCCCGCCTCTCGAGATCAATCAGGGTGGGGCCTTGTTCCGCGAAGAGGAACTCGGTATCCCCGACCGGATCGCGGCGACCGACGACGGCACCGACACCGCCGGCGGGCCGCAGCTTCCGAGTTGGCTCCTACCGCTCGGCGCAACAATCGCCGGGTTGTTTGGGCTCCTTCCGGCACTCAAGTGGATCCGGCGCAAGCGTCGCCTCCACCGCCTCGAATCAGGCGATATCGGCGCTGCCTGGGCGGAGATCGTCGACCGACTCACCGACCTCGGCGACGGGCCGCTGCCATCTGCGACGCCGGCCGAATTCGCCAAGAGAACGGATCCGGCGATGCGTCCCCTGGCCGAGGTATACGGGGCATCCGTTTATGGCACCGGTGCCGGGGACTCGGGCAGCATCGGGGTGGCCACCCGCTCGCTAGAGGACACCGAGGGCCAAATGGCGCAGCACTACTCGCGCAGACGCAGGCTGGTGGCTCGCTACAGGGTCACTACGTTGGTGCCGCGCTGGATGAGGCGGCGGAAGAAGCGGCGCTAGACGTCGGCTGCGGTCTTGTGTCCTGCAATAGACGGATGTCGATGCCGAACGGCTACTCGCCGGCTGCCTCGCTCTGGACGTCGTCTTCGACACGTCTGAGCATTTCGAGGAACCGATCACGATCGAGTTCGAACCGAGAGACGTCCTCCTCGACCTCACGGGTGATCTGATCGATGGCGACAAAGAACGCCAACTGACCCTCACGGAGGGCATCGATCAACTCATCCTCGTCCGAGGCGATGCGGAAAATGCTCTGTCCGTCTGTCACCAGGCGGACCTCAGAAAGATGTGTGTCCATGTCGGCGGTCCGACGGAGGTAGTCCCAAGCTCTTCGGACTCGCTGTACCGACATTCCGTTGTCGAGCAAACCGCGAACCACGCGCAAGGCAACCAGATCACGGAACGAATAGAGGCGACGCTTCCCCGGTCTGCCACCCGTCGCTTGGACCGAGGGGGCCACAAGCTTCACGCGATCCCAGTAGCGCAATTGATGGGGGGTACAACCGGTAAGGCGACATGCTTGCTGAGCCGTGAACGCTTCCAAGTGCCTCTCTCCCTCTTCCCCGGGAGCAGCTCTTCCGCTGGACCCGATCCCCGACATTTACCCGCGATCCCCCAAGGCAATCGATCCTAGCGACTACGCCATTGGCGTCGCAGCCCGCCCAAGAAACTGTTCTCCGACTTCGCCGCGACACCGACCCGCCGACGAGCGATCGCCACGATGCCCATCAATGAGACGACCATCAGGCCGAACCCGAGCAGTGCGATCAGCGTGTTGCGGGTGAAGAAACCGAACATGAGGCCCGCCCCGACGATGAGTCCGAGCAGGGCCCACTTCAGGTGCTTACCGGAGAGGCTGGCAAGCGTGGCCGAACGAACCGTCTCGGCGAGTTTCGGATCATCCTCATAGAACTGCCGCTCGATCTCTTCGAGGATCCGCTGTTCTCTGTCATCGAGTGGCATGCGTGGGTTCTCCGCCAGCGGTCATTGGACACCCAAGTATACCGAGCGGCCCCCTTACTGGGGATCAGACTTGTCCTCGATCGAATCGGGCGATGCGACGAGTCCGGCCCGACCCACCGCTTCGGTTCCGAAGCGCGATCGGACCTCTTCGACGGCCGCGTCGAGAACCTCCCAAGTAGCGTTCTCGAGACCGAGTTGGCGAGGCTCGTCGACGGACACCAGACCGTCGGCTCCGATTCCGAGAAGTCGCACCCCGCGGTCGGCCGCCGCGGTCCGCTCCAACAGCTCGAGTGATGCCTGGTGTATTTCAGCCGACGTCGACACCGGGGCGGGGAACGTATGCGACCGTGAGACCGTGGTGAAGTCGGGATACCTCACCTTGATCGCAAGCGTTGAGGCGACGAATCCGGCGCGTCGCAGACGCGATGACAGGCGGTCGGCATGTGCCAGCAGCTCTTTTTGCATCAACGAAACCTCGGTGAGATCCAACTCATAGGTCTGTTCCACCGAAATCGAGCGGTGCTGACTACTGCCGGTCATTCCGCCCTCACCGGTGTGAGCGACGGTCCACAACATTTCCCCGAGTGACTCGCCCAAGCGGCGGACCAGCGTTTCTCGCGGAAACTCCGCCAGATCGGCGACCGTGGCTATTCCGAGCTCCTCGATTCGGGCGTAAGTCGCTTCGCCGACGCCCCAAAGCGCCCGAACAGGCTGGTGGTGGAGGTAGTCCAACTCGGACCCGGCCGTAATGAGCATGACGCCATCCGGCTTGGCATCTCGCGACGCCATTTTGGCGAGCAGCCTGGTCGTAGCGATTCCTACCGACGATGGGAGCGAGGTCTTTGCTCGGATGGCTGCTCGCATCGCCTCGGCGCATTCTTCGGGCGATCCAAAGTGATGACGGAGCCCACCGATATCGAGAAAGGCCTCGTCGACGCTCACAGATTCGATGAAAGGGGTAAAGCCCTCGAGTATCTCGAACACCCGGTTCGACTCTTCGCGGTAGGAGGAGTGATCGGGGGCAACCACCACTGCATGTGGAACCAGACGACGTGCGTGCGCCATCGGCATTCCAGACCGGACGCCACGACGGCGTGCCTCATAGGACGCCGATGCGACGACGCTCCGATTGCCGACTCCACCGACGAGCACCGGCTTGCCGATGAGGGCGGGGTTACGCAATCGCTCCACCTCGACAAAGAACGCATCCATGTCGAGGTGCGCTATCCGCTCTGCGAATCCGGTCATCCGATGACGGTACCTCCCGACAGGTCGTCAACTCGCTCGACGATAAACTCTCCGGCCCGTGCTCAGAGCCCTCCACCTTGTTCGCCATGGCGAAGTCCACAACCCCGATCACGTCGTCTATGCCGATCTCGACGGTTTCGGACTATCCGGTACCGGGCGGCGCCAGGCGATATCGGCCGCAGAACACCTCGGCAAGGAGTCCTGCAACGCCATCGTGGCGTCTCCGCTCGATCGGGCCGTGGAGACTGCGGCAGCCATCGCCGCGGCGGCCGACCTCACTCCGACCATTGATGACCGGCTCACCGAGTGGTCTCTCGGCATGCGCTGGGCCGGCGTGGGTTGGGATGATCTCCCCGATCGATTCCCCGGAGAATTGGAGGCGTATCTCGCCCAACCCACCGACCTCGATTTCGTATCCGAGACAATCGGCCAGGTGGCGGCTCGTATGGCACAGGTAGTGGCCGAACTCTCCACCGACAACCCGGACGGAAGTGCGGTCATTGTTTCCCACCAGGATCCAATCCAGGCGCTGCGGTTGCTCCTCACCGGGCGTCCTCTCTCCGACCTCAATCTCGACAAACCAGAGCACTGCTCGGTGATCACGCTGCAACCCGCCGGGCAGGGTTGGTCCGAGGTGTCGGTATGGAATCCGGAGATCGCTTCCGAACCCTTCCCCCCATTGGATCGTTCGGATGACTTCTAGAATCGCGGCCGCGTTGACCTGGAGAGGCGATAGCAGATGCCCGCTGCACCGCTCGTAGCCTCAATACTCCTCGGGGTCTCTGCCATCGCAGGCTCGATCGGGCTGGCGCTGTATCCCAACCCCTTCTCCGCACAAGCCGCCGCCCTCATCGGTGCCGGCGGGGCTGTGCTCACGGTCATCACCGTGTCCGGAGTGCTCCTGGCGCGCGGCACCTGGTCCCGTTGGATGGCACTGATCACCGCGACCTTGTGGTTCATCCCACCCGTGGCGGGAGATCTCGACGCCCTTGACGCAGCCACCATCGCGGCCACAGTCGGTGTGGCCACGATCGCCGCCGGACCATGGCTGGGCCGCTGGTTGCGGCACCTCCCTTCCTCGGACGGTCCACCGGCATCGGCGGTGGTGCTGCTGTTGCTGCTCGCCGCTACTCCGGCGGCAACCGGATTTGCCGCGTGGGGAGACTCGCCGGGAATCGCCGCCCTCGCTCTCGTGCTGTGGAGCGGGGCCTTGGCCTTCGGATTGGCCCGAGCACTGGCGCCGGCCCTGTGGATGGGGAGGATCGGGCACCTACCGATTGCGGCCGTGACCGGAATACTCATCGGATCCCCGTCGATGGTCGCCATCGTCGCCAAGGCGGCCATCGAGACGGCCTTGCTGTGGCGACGAGATCTCCACCTTGCGGTCAGCCCCCTGGTTCCACAACGCGGCACGGCCGTAGCGATTCCGCCTGAGTTGGTAGACCCGACGATCATGAAGGAAGCTGGCCTCGATGAGCGCGGCCGTCCCCTGGAGGAATCGTGAAGCGACTGCCCAACCCCTGGATATTCGGGTCCATCGTCGTAGCCGCCGTAACGGGCGGAGCGGTTGGCTATTTCGTGACCGAAGCCTCGTGCTCACCAGACTCCTGCGTCACCGCCGCAGTGTCTGTGGCCGTCGTGATCGGCGTCGGCTCGGCGATCGGGGTGGGGATCGTCGTTGTTCTCGCCCTCAAGTCGATCGCCGAGTGGAGGGTCCACTCCGATCGGGAGATCCTCACCGTGGTGGACGAGGGCGAACCCCCGGGCCCGCCAACCTGCTGACGGCCGTCAGCAGATGATCTCGACCCGCTACTGGGGAGCCGCAAACACCAGCGAGACGTTGTGGCCGCCAAAGCCGAATGAGTTGGTCATCGCGGTCTTTACGACCACAGCTCGGGCCTCATTCGGCACATAATCGAGATCGCACTCGGGATCGGGGGTCGAGTAGTTGATCGTGGGAGCGACGACTCCGTCTCGGATCGACAGGATGCACACGAGCGATTCGAGCGCCCCGGCCCCACCGAGCAGATGACCGGTCATCGACTTCGTCGAAGAAACGGGAATCGAGTAGGCGCTGTCTCCAAAGACTGTCTTTATCGCCGCCGTCTCGGTGGCGTCGTTGGCCGGGGTGGAAGTGCCATGGGCGTTGATGTAGTCGATGTCGGAAGCATCGAGCCCGGCGTGATCCAGAGCGTGCTGCATGGCACGAGCCGCGCCACCGCCGCCGGGTCGGGGCAGGGTCACGTGAAAGCCGTCAGATGACATGCCGTAGCCGACGACCTCTGCGTAGATCGTGGCCCCGCGGGCGATCGCATGCTCTCGCTCCTCGAGGATCACCGTCGCCGCCCCCTCCCCCATCACAAACCCGTCACGATCGGCATCAAACGGTCGGCTGGCACCCTGGGGATCGTCGTTGTTCAGCGACAGAGCCCGTGACTGGGAGAACCCTGCGACTGCGAATTCGCATACCGGGGCTTCGGCGCCACCGGCCACCATCACATCGGCCGCGTTGCGCTTGATGATCTCAGCGGCATCGCCGATTGCATTGGCCGAGGCCGCACAGGCGGTGACGGTACAGGTGCTCGGACCAAACAGGTTGTACCGAATCGACACCAGTCCTGCGGCCATGTTGGAGATGATCTGGGTGATAGTCAGCGGGCTCACCCGGTCTGGACCACGTTCGCGCATCGTGTCGATCCCGTTCTGGAACGAGATCATGCCGCCGATTCCCGACCCAACGACCACGCCGGCGCGAAGTGCTGCGGGGTCGTCCTCTTCATAGGAAATGCCGGCATCGATAAGTGCCTGGTGGGTTGATGCCCAGAACAGCTGGTCGTAACGATCGAGACGGCGCGCCTCTTTGCGTTCGATGTACTGCTCTGGGTCGAACCCTTCGATTTCGCCTGCGATACGGGCCTTCATTCCGCTCGCATCAAAATGGGTGATCTCACCTATCCCGGAAACGCCCTCTTGGGCGGCCTTCCAGAATGATTCGACATCCTGACCGAGCGGGTTGACCGTGCCGAGTCCGGTGACGACGACTCGCCGGGACATGTTCAGCCTCCGAGCTTTCCCATCACGACGTCGACGGCTTGGCCGACGGTTCCGATGGCCTCCGCCTCTTCGTCTGGGATGGCGACTCCAAAGTTGTCTTCGAGCGCCATGAGCAGCTCGACCACTCCGAGGGAATCGACCTCGAGGTCCTCCTCGAAGGTGGCAGCCATCGTGATCTTGTCCCTATCTAGACCGAGCTCGTCGACGAGCAGGTCCGTCATCTTGGCTTCTACTTCAGCCCTATCCATTGCTTGGCTCCTGTATGAGTTGTCTTGTGAGTATTGGTGTGTGATTGAGATTCAGAAGGCCAGGCCGCCGTCTACTACCAGCACCTGACCGGTTACATAGCCCGCCTCTTCTGAGGCAAGATACCCGACGGCCGCTGCCACATCGTCTGGCGACCCAAAGCGACCAAGCGTGATCGCCGGCAAGACGGCGGCGCGGACATCCTCGCCGAGCGCTTCGGTCATGTCGGTCTCGATAAAGCCGGGGGCGACGGCGTTTGCGGTAATCCCGCGCGATCCAACCTCTTTGGCGACCGACTTGGTCAGCCCGACGAGCCCCGCCTTTGCTGCGGCATAGTTTGCCTGGCCCGGGTTGCCGGACAATCCCGATACCGACGTGACGTTGATAATGCGGCCCCATTTCGCCTTGAGCATTCCGCGCAGGACTGCTCGGGTGCACAGATATGCCGAGCTGAGATTGGTTTGGATGACCCGATCCCAAGCCTCGGGCTTCATCCGCATCAAGAGATCGTCGTCGGTGACGCCGGCGTTGTTTACCAATACGGTGATCGGCCCTAGCTTGTCGGCGATCTCGGTCGTCATCGCGGTCACGGCATCGGCTCGACCGGCGTCTGCCGCCACCGCCATGGCTTGGCCACCGGCGCCTTCGATCGTGCCGACGACTTCGTCGGCGGCATCGCTGCGTGATCTGTAGTTCACTGCAACCGCGTGGCCCGAAGCGGCCAGATTGATCGCAATCGCCCTGCCGATACCGCGCGACGCCCCGGTTACGAGTGCAACCCGGTCGGTCACAGCTACACCCCGGTCCCGTGCGCAGCGACGTTTCCTGCCAGCAACTCGAGCGCCGTCTGGTCGTTGGGGGGAAGTTTGGCGTCCGACATGCCCAGCGGCTCCACCCTTGAGCCCCAGCGATACACGCCGGCTGCCCAGGTAAACCCTCCGCCAAAGGCCGCAAACACGATGTTTGCACCAGGTTTGATCTTGCCATCTTCGATTGCTTCGGCGATGGCGATCGGAATGGTGGCCGCCGACGTATTCCCGTAGGAGGCAATGTTTACGTAGACCTGCTCGGGGGCGAGATTCAATCGACGCGCGGTGGCATCGATGATCCGGACGTTGGCCTGGTGCGGGATGAGCAGATCGACATCTTCGACGCCAAGTCCGGCGGCTTCCAGGACCCTGTTCGATGCATCGCCCATCGACTTGACCGCCCGGCGGAACACCTCTGGTCCTTGCATGGTGATTCTCGCGTGCTCGGGGTTGTTCGGCCCTCCCTCGGTACCCGAAGCGGGAGCACACAGCAGGTCCCCGGCGGTCCCGTCGGAACCCATCTCGAAGGACAACAAACCTCCCTCGGCTTCGTCGTCGCTGCCTTGCACGACTACGGCTCCGGCGCCATCTCCGAATAGGACGCTGGTGGTGCGGTCCGAGAAATTGAGGTAGTACGACAGCTTCTCGGCCCCAATCACGAGGACGGTGTCCATCGACCCCGCCTTGATCATCTGATCGGCAGTGCTGAGGGCGAACATGAAACCGGAGCACGCTGCATTCAGGTCCATGGCTGCGGCGTTGCTGGCCCCGATCTTTGCCTGGACCATCGTGGCCGCAGCGGGAATCAGCCGATCGGGGCTGCAAGTCCCCAGGAGGATCAGGTCTACGTCATCCGCCGTGATGCCCGCAGCGGCCATTGCGTGCTCCGCCGCCACAGCAGACAAATCGCTCGTCTCGACGTGGGAGATTCTGCGCTCCTTAATGCCTGTGCGAGTTGTGATCCACTCGTCGCTGGTATCAGTAACGGTCTCGAGGTCACTATTGGTGAGTACTGCAGGAGGGACACATTTGCCCCAGCCGGTGATTATCGAATTGCGCACCTGAGTCTTCTCTCTGAGTCGTCTCCGCCGAACCCCTCAGGCGGCGGAAAGAATCTCCACCGCAGCGTCGACGTCTTCCAATGAGGATACGACCACTGGTTCTGTTCCCTCTACCGACCTCTTTACCAGTCCAGCGGTTACATCCCCCGGTCCGACATGAACAAACGTACCGACTCCAGAAGCCGCCATATCAAGCAACGAATCGGCAAAACGAACTGTTCCGGTCAGCTGTGCGACCAGCGTCGGCCCAACTTCGGCACCATGCGGCTGTGCCGTCACATTCGCCCAAACCGGGAACGCCGGCTCCACAATCGACGTGGATGAGATGGTGGTCGCCAGGTCGGCGGCTGCCGGCTCCATGTAAGGCGAATGGAACGCCCCGGCGACTTTCAAGGCAATCGCCCGCCGCACCCCGAGATCGCGCGCCTCCTCGACAACCCACTGGATATCGGCGGCTCCGCCGGCCACAACGATCTGGCCGGGAGCATTGATGTTTGCCACCCACAGCCTCCCGCCCTCCCGGCGCCGGGCGGCGGCGATGCTCTCGGCCGTCTCCTCATCGGCGCCGATGAGGGCAGCCATGCCGCTGGCCTCGATGTCGGCCGCGGCCGCCATGGCCCTCCCCCGCTCAGCCACAAGAGTCAGGCCATCGAGGAAGCTCAGTGCCCCTGCGGCAGCCAGCGATGTGTACTCACCCAACGAGTGACCGGCTGCACCCGATGGAGGGATCTCCAATCGTTGCTGCAACTCCGCCCAGAGGGCGTAGGCAGTCGCATACAGCGCCGGTTGGGCGTGCTCGGTCCGGGTCAGCGCCTCCTCGGGCCCTTCGAGACACATCGAGCGCAGCGACCACCCCAGGACATCGTCGGCGGCGTCGCCGAGCAAATCCGAGCGAGCCTCGAACAAGTCGGCCCCCATTCCGACGAATTGGCTCCCCTGGCCGGGGAACAGCACGGCGTATGACATCGGCACTCCCCTCCGCAGTCGTGACGGGAAGCGAGTGTATGCCGGTAGTGCAGGCAACTGTCGCGGGTAACCTGCGCCCGCTTCATGAAACGGCTCCACCCATCGGTTCCCGCAATCCCTACGGCTCCGGGAACCCAGATCTCTACCCCGCGCCGACTCGAACGATTGGTCGACCTCGCCTACAACATGTGGTGGAGTTGGGACCCCGGCGCCAGGGATCTATGGCAGCGGATTTCGCCGTCGGCGTGGGCAGTTGCCCCCAACCCGCTCACGGTGCTGCAAACAGTCACGCCTGATGCTTGGAGCGCCATTCAGGCAAGCAGCGCATTCCAGGCCTCATACAACGACGTCTTGGCCCGTTTCGACAGCTACCTGACCGCGCCCGACACGTGGTACCAATCTGAACTACCTGATGCTTTTCCCGGCGGAATCGCCTACCTCTCTGCCGAGTTCGGAATCCACGAAACCCTCCCCTTCTATTCAGGCGGGCTGGGCGTACTGGCCGGCGATCACCTGAAGGCAGCTTCGGACCTGGGCATCCCTCTCGTAGGTGTGGGGATGCTGTATCGGCGCGGCTACTTCCGTCAGGCCATCGACCCCGATGGGCATCAGCAGCACCAGTACCAGCAGATCGAGGTGACCCGACGCGCCGTACGACGGGTGCTCGGCGAATCAGGGCGGCCCCTCACCGTGGGGGTCGACCTCCCCGGCCGCAGGGTCGACGTCGGCGTGTGGCGTATCGATGTGGGAAGGGTGCCGTTGCTGCTGCTCGACACCGATCTGCCCTCGAATGACCCGGCCGATCGCCCGATCAGTCACATCCTCTATGTCAGAGGACGAGAGATGCGTCTGTGCCAGGAGATCGTGCTCGGCGTCGGCGCAGTGCGTGCACTCGATGCTTTGGGTTTCGAACCGACCACCTGGCACGTAAACGAGGGGCATGCTGCGATCTCGCTTCTGGAGCGCACCTCGAGAAGGATGGAAACCGGCGAACCCTTGGAAACTGCCCGCAAGCACGTAGCCGAGCGTTCGATCTTCACGCTGCACACACCGGTCCCGGCCGGCAACGAAACCTTCGATCTCGACGTTGCCCTCCACTATCTCGAAGGTTCGTTCCACGGAATCGATGCAGCGGACCTGGCCGACCTCTCCGATTCGGGGCGAGAAGGCGTATTCGATCTCGGAGCGCTGGCGATCAAATTGACCCGAAGCACTAACGGAGTATCAAAGCGTCACGGCGAGGTTGCCAGTCGCGACTGGGAGCAGATCATCGGTGGCCCCGCAACGTGGGTGACCAACGGCGTACACCTGCCCACCTGGACCGGCCGCAGCATTGTTCGACGCTATGAGCAAGCCCTCGGTCCGGAGTGGGCGGAACTAGCTCTCGAACCACAGAAGTGGGCCGAGGCGGTGCGCGCCATCCCCGATGCTGAGCTGTGGGACGCCCACACCGCCCAGAAGGATCTTCTCCTACGCGATCTGCGCAACCGATTACGGGAACAGGGTGCCCGTCACGGAGCGGCACCGGGAGAGTTGCGCAGGACAACCAGATTGCTGCCGTCCAATCGCCTCACCGTCGTGTTTGCCCGGCGCTTTGCGGTTTATAAGCGCGCCGGCCTTCTGCTCACCGACCTCGGCAGGTTGGAGTGGATTCTCACCAACTCAGATCGACCGATCCAACTCATCTTTGCCGGCAAGGCTCACCCGGCCGATGCGGGAGGCAAGGAAGTCATCCGCAAGATCTGGGAGATGGCCAACAGCTCTCAATTCGAGGGGCATGTGTTCATGGTCGAGGACTACGACATCGGCCTCGGCCGCCACCTCGTCGGCGGGGCCGATGTCTGGTTGAACACGCCTCGCCCCCCAATGGAGGCATCGGGCACCTCCGGAATGAAGGCCGCGGCAAATGGAGGAGTAAACCTCTCCGTTGCAGACGGCTGGTGGATCGAGGGTGCCGGATCGGCCAACGGCTGGAGCTTTGGAGAGAACCATCAGAGCGACGACATCGACGCCCACAGCCTCTACGACCTTCTGGAATCCGAAGTGGCTCCAGCCTTCTACGAGCGGAATGAAGCCGGACTGCCGCTGCGGTGGATCGCCATGATGCGGGAGGCGATGGCCGAGACCGCTCCCCGATTCTCAGCACGGCGGATGGTGGCCGAGTACGCCCAGCGGCTCTACGTTCACCCGGAATAGGAACCTCCGGACCTAACC